>Ga0180220_1000201_pt1 | contig 94028 bp, 90 predicted proteins | sample eDN5th37CBELigBY_FD_151335 | JGI IMG/M metagenome (GOLD analysis project Ga0180220, IMG submission 151335) | Enriched backyard soil microbial communities from Emeryville, California, USA - eDNA 5th pass 37_C BE-Lig BY (version 2) (version 2) | ecosystem: Environmental > Terrestrial > Soil >...
CGGTCTCTGCCTCACGCAGGAAGCCGATGATCTGCGCTTCGCTGAAACGCTTCTTCACGTCCAATCTCCTCTTCAGGTGGGGATTGGACTCCAGATCGCGGTGCTACTCAAAATCGGGGGGACGTCGGGTGAGGATTGAAACCCGCCGACGATCTGTGCGTACGCCCGGCACTCCGGTGTCGCCCGCTTCGCCAGAGGCGGGTGAGGATTGAAACAACATCAATCAGACGCTGGCGGCGCCGGTCACAGGTCGCCCGCTTCGCCAGAGGCGGGTGAGGATTGAAACATCGGTGAGTAGGTCGTAGGCAGAGACCTGCTCAGGTCGCCCGCTTCGCCAGAGGCGGGTGAGGATTGAAACCATCACCGACAGAATCGTTTCGCTACTGATTCCGGGTCGCCCGCTTCGCCAGAGGCGGGTGAGGATTGAAACGTCGCTCACGTTCGCGCAGTTCGGCAACCTCATGTCGCCCGCTTCGCCAGAGGCGGGTGAGGATTGAAACCTTGCAGTCGTAGTCATGACGCCCGTGCGGGAACGTCGCCCGCTTCGCCGGAGGCGGGTGAGGATTGAAACACCGTAAGCGTCACCGTCGCCGTGCGGGTCCCAGGGTCGCCCGCTTCGCCAGAGGCGGGTGAGGATTGAAACCAGCAGGCGTTCCGCGATCCCGATGCGGTCGAGTTCGTCGCCCGCTTCGCCAGAGGCGGGTGAGGATTGAAACTGCGCGTAGCCGATTGGCTGCAGAAACCGGCCAGGTCGCCCGCTTCGCCAGAGGCGGGTGAGGATTGAAACATGCGTCAGGGCATGCTGCTCGATGGCGTTCCGGTCGCCCGCTTCGCCAGAGGCGGGTGAGGATTGAAACCAGAAGGTCTTGCTGCGCGCGCGCCCGAGCGAAATGTCGCCCGCTTCGCCAGAGGCGGGTGAGGATTGAAACGCTGCGCATAGCACCCTCCCGGTCCCCAGCGTCCCGTCGCCCGCTTCGCCAGAGGCGGGTGAGGATTGAAACACGGAGCTGACTGGTGCAACGAGGGGCCTCAGCCGGTCGCCCGCTTCGCCAGAGGCGGGTGAGGATTGAAACATTCTGATACCTCATCGTGTGCGCGGCAGGTTAGGTCGCCCGCTTCGCCAGAGGCGGGTGAGGATTGAAACACTCACAAGCATTCTGTACTGCTCTGGGTAATGCGTCGCCCGCTTCGCCAGAGGCGGGTGAGGATTGAAACCGGACGTAGGCGTCCGTCATCGACTCGCTGAACTGTCGCCCGCTTCGCCAGAGGCGGGTGAGGATTGAAACTTCTCGGCCGCGAGCGCCTCCTCCTCGCGCTGCTTGTCGCCCGCTTCGCCAGAGGCGGGTGAGGATTGAAACACGGTCAACCTCAATGGCCGCGCGTTCGAGATCGTCGCCCGCTTCGCCAGAGGCGGGTGAGGATTGAAACCTGCAGGTGGACACCGACAACACCGATCCACTGGTCGCCCGCTTCGCCAGAGGCGGGTGAGGATTGAAACCGGCGGAGACGCCAAGTCCTCAGCGAGCAGCATCTGTCGCCCGCTTCGCCAGAGGCGGGTGAGGATTGAAACCCGAACAGCAGGAAGCCGTGCGGACCCTGAAGCGGTCGCCCGCTTCGCCAGAGGCGGGTGAGGATTGAAACGCGACACCGATCGGCCAGAACTCCTTCTCGGGCGTCGCCCGCTTCGCCAGAGGCGGGTGAGGATTGAAACACATCGAACCAGTTCTGCTCGCGCGCCTTGCCGTGTCGCCCGCTTCGCCAGAGGCGGGTGAGGATTGAAACCTGCGTCGCCCGCTTCTTCAGAAGCGAGTGAAGGTTGAGACGCCCGTGACGTCGTGGATCGCGACGAACAAAATTCTCGCTCGCTCGTCGACTGCGCGCAGCGTGCAGGATGGGGCGCAGGCGTAGCCGAGTCCCACCGGCCTACCCACGAACCGCCTAGCTGCGCCGGCCGCCCCGCATCCCGCTCGGCTACCATCGCGACTTTCGGGCGACGACAGGACAGGCATGGTCATGCAGGCAACGCCGGACGGCGGAACGGCGGCGACGCGGCGCTGGACGCTCGCGTACCTGGTCGCGGCGCTCGCGCTGGTCGTGCTCCTGTATGCGACGCGCGGCTGGGTCTGGCTCGCGGTGCCGCCGATCGGCGAGGGCGTGCCGTTCTCCGATGCGGCGGCGCAGCTGGTTGCGGGCGACACCTGCGCGCTCGGCGCGGGTGACTGGCACGGCGAGGTCTGCTTCCTGCCTTCGATCGATGCGCCGACGCACAGCCAGTCGTATCCGCCGTGGATCGGCTTCAGCCGGCTCGGCCTGACCTTCGCGCACTATTTCGAGGTCGCCGTCGTGCTCGTGCTGCTGTTCCACGCGGCGGTCGCCTGGCTGTTCCGCCCGCGCGCGGCGCGACAGGCGCTGTTGCTGTTCGCGATGACGTCGACGCCGGCGATCCAACTCTGCGTGGAGCGCGCGAACTTCGATCTTCTGACCGCGGCGCTGCTCGTCGTGGCGGCGTGGTGCGCGAGTCGTGACGGCTGGGCCGGCTTCGTCTCCGCCTGCGCCGCACTGGCCGCGGCGACGGTGCTGAAGCTCTACACGGGCCTCGCGCTCGCCTGCGCGTTCCTCGCGCAGCGCCGGCTGTCACCGGCGCGGATCGCGTTCGCCGCGTCGGCGACGGCCGCCGTCGTCGCCGGGTTCGGCATCGGCAATCTGCGCGTGCTCGGCCGTGGCGCGCCGCAAGGGCAGACCTCGTTCTCGACCGGCGCACACTGGCTCGCCCACCACTACGGCACGACCGCGCTGGTGATCGCGGTGGCGTTCGCCCTCGTCGCCGGCACGCGTGCATGGTCCGCGCTGGCGCCAGTCGCGGGCCGGGCCTCGGCCGACCGCTTCCGCGCCAACGCGAGCATCGTGTCGACGCTGACGGCGGTGCCGCTGTTCGTGCTCATGGACAGCTACGACTACCGCTTCGCGTTGTGGCTGCCCGCGCTCGCCCTGCCGCTGGCCGCATGGCGCAACGCCGGCGTGCGCGAGCGGCGCTGGCTCGTCGCGCTGTTCGCAGCCTGGTTCGTCGCGACCGCTTCGGAACTCGCAGTGCGGCCGCTGTCGCTGCGCGCAGGCGGGTTCGCGGGCAAGGCGACGTTGCTGCACGGCCTCCTGCTCGCGAAGCAGTTCGCGGCGTGGCTGCTCGCCGCGCTGATGGTCGCCGTGTCGCTGCGCGCGGTCGAACTGCTGCTCGCGGACGCGCGCGCGTGGCTCGCCGCGCGCGCGCCTCGCCGCGCCTGAGCGTTCACCCGTTGCGCAGGTCGACGGTGGCGACCTTGTCCTCGTAGTCCTCGCGCGGGTCGACGCCGAGCAGCATCTTCACGCCGGCGAGCAGGTTGTTCTCGTTGAGCCAGATTTCCGCCTGCTCGGGGTCGAGGCGCAGCAGCACCAGGCGCGGGTCGTCCTTGCCTTCGAACCAGGCGGCGATGAACGGGTTCCACAGCCGGTCGATGACCGCGCGGTCCTGGTCGATCGACAGCGTGCCGCGGATGCTGGCGAAGAGGTCGTGGCCCTTGGCGACGAACGCGGCGGTCGCGCGCGCCCGGCCGCCGGCGGCGTCGACGAGCACGTTCTGCCGCCCGGCGAAGAACCACAGCGGACCGTGGCCGTCCTCGACCAGCGCCGTCATCGGCCGCGTGTGGCCGTCCTCGACGCCGTCGAGGCCGAGCATCAGGGTGCGGTCGGAGTCGATCGCCTTCCACAGGCGGGATTCGAGTTCGCGTTCGTCGGTGGCCATCGGCACTGCTCCCATGTGGATTGCGTGCATTGGAAGCGGTGCGGATTGAATGCGACGTAAGCATCGCCGCGGCGCGGACACCTGCCGTACAGGCATGCCGCGTGCTTGTCGCGAACCGGCGCGAGGTGTAGCCTTCCAGCCACTTCCGGGCAGGAGAGCGGTCATGCGGACGAGTCCATGGCGGCGCGCGGCACTCGCCGCGCTACTGGCGGGCGCCGGCGCGACCTGCGCGGCGATGGAGCCGATGTACACGCGTTCGAGGCCGAACGACCGTGTGATCGGACCCGGCGACAATGCGCGGCCCGGCGAAACCTTCTTCGCCAAGGGCGTGACCGCGGTGCGCAAGAACGACTACACGCACGCGATCGAGATGTACAAGGTCTCGGCGTCGTGGGCGTACAAGCCGGCGCAGTACAACCTCGGCGTGATCTATTCGACCGGTGACGGCGACGTGCCGGTGGACAAGCCGCTCGGCCTCGCCTGGCTCGCGCTCGCGGCCGAGCGCGACGATCCCGACTACGTCGCCGCGCGCGACCTCGCGTATTCGAAGATGACCGACGAGGAATACGCGAAGGCGAACGAGCTCTGGCGCGAGCTGCGCAAGACCTACGGCGACGAAGTCGCGCTGAAGCGGGCCAAGAACCGCTGGCGGCAGGTGCGCAGCGAGGCGACCGGTTCGCGCGTCGGCGGCGCGACCGGGCCGATGGTCGTCGGCGGCCGCAACACGTCCGGCAGCAACGTCGTCAGCAATCCGAACAGTCCGCACGAGACGAAGGCGAACAGCAGCACGCACAGCGCGTTCGGCATCACCGGCGCGGGCGCCGTCGACGGCTCGATCGCGTACCGCGACCTGCGCGCGACCGACAATCCGTACGACCCGAAGCTGCGAGCGCCCGAAGGCCAGGTCTCGGTCGGCGACGTCATCCCGGTCAGCGACTCGGTGCGGCGGACGCCGGCGGAGCCGTCGCACTAGCCGCACCCCGGCGCGAGCGCGCCTCGCGACCGCATGCAGTCCATGCGCGATCCGGCGTACCATTCGCGCCGCCGGGCGCGCAGGGTGCGCCCCGTGTCGACCAGGGGAATCGCCGCATGCCATCCAGCACCTCCGCCGCGTGCCGCCGCACGCCATCGTCCGGGCACGCCGGGTCGCTGCTCGTCACCGCCCTCGCGATCGCTTCGTCCTTCGCCACGACCGATGCCGCCGCGCGGCCTGCGGGCGTGCACGGGCAGGGCGGCTTCAGCGTCGGCGGCACGGTCACCGGCCTCATCGGCACGGACATGGTGCTCGCGCTGAACGGGGGCTCGCCGGTGCTGGTCACGGCGAACGGCAACTTCACGTTCCCGCAGCGGCTCGCCGACGGCGCGAGCTACGCGGTCACGGTCCTGCAGCAGCCCGTCGAGCCGGAACAGGTCTGCTCGGTCATCGGTGGCGACGGCACCATCGAGGCCGCCGACGTCGTCGATGTCGTCGTCGATTGCGCCGTGCCGGTGCCGCACCTGACGCTGACCGTCAGCGACGACAAGGCGTACGCGCGCTATGGCCAGGCCATCACCTACGTCGTCACCTTGACCAACGATGGCACCGGGGATGCGAGCGGCCTCTCGATCGCCGAGGTCGACTCGCCACAGTTCGACCCGAGCCGTGCGAACTGGAGCTGCGTCGGCGCCGGTGCCGGCGCGACCTGCACCGCGGCCGGCAGCGGCGCGCTCGCCGACAGCGGCATCGCGCTGCCCGCCGGCCGCAGCCTCGCCTGGATCGTCGACACGGTCGTGCGCGACGACGCGGAAGGCGCTTCGCTGGCCTTCGAAGTCGTCGCGAGCGGCGCCGGCGAGGCCAGCGCGAGCGACGAGGACATCCTCGTGCTGCTGCGCACGGGCACCGACGTCGCCTACAGCGACGGCGCGGAGTAACGCCTTACGCGGCTTCCAGCCGGCGGATCAGGGTACGACGCTGTCGATCGTGAGCGGCAGCGGTTCGCGGCGGTGCACGTCGATCGGCATGGACAGCGCCTGCAGGTCGCCGCTCTGCGGCATCGCATGGCCCGATTTCGACACGCGCGCGCCGACGACCACCTGCGGGAACATCGACAGCCGGAGATCCGGCAGCATGCCGACGCTGTCGTCGAGGGTCACGGTCAGCGGCAGCTGCGATGCCTCGAGGCGCCGGATCGCGAGCGGCATCGGTGGCCCGCTGGCGGCGCGTGCGAACACGAACAGGGTCGCCTTCGGATCGAGCTGCGCCTGCAGCTTCGGATCGAGCGAGACCTGCACGACCAGCTGCGGCGACGCCGCCGATGCATCGCCCGGGCCGACCGAACCGGGTCGTGCCTGCGAGGCGGTCGACGCGGCGCCGGTACCCTCCGCGCCGGCGACGCCGTCGACGTTCGTCGCTGCCGTCTCCCTGCCGTCGCGCTTCGCCTCGGCATCGGCGATCTGCCGGCGCACGCTCGCGGCGACGTCGGAGCCGGCGTCGAGCAACGGCAGCAGTGCGTTCCAGCGTGCGATGGCGGCATCGTAGCGGCCGGCCTGGTACTCGCTGATGCCGACCAGCCAGAGCGCGCGCTGGTGGTCCGGTTCCTTCGCGAGCACGCCGTCGAGCAGCGTGCGGGCCTCGCCGTCGATGCGGTGGTCGCCGGCGACGACCGCGATCGCCTGCGCATACTCGACCGCGACGCTGCTGTCGTCGGGCGCGAGGTCGTGCGCGCGGCGCAACGCGTCGAGCGATTCGCGCGTGCGCCCGGTCGCCTGGTAGGCGCGACCGAGCAGGGCCCAACCCTGCGCATCGTCGGGTTGCTGTTCGAGGCGCGCGGCGAGGCCCGCGATCGCGCGGTCCATGTCCATCGCGGTCGGCGCGGCCGGCTGCGCGGCGACGCGCTGGGCCGGATCGAGCGCCTGCGGCGCGCCGACCAGCCGATAGAGCAGGATCGCCGCCGCGGGCATCAGCAGCGCGACCAGCATCGCGACGACCAGCGGGGCGCGCGAGCGCGGTGGGTTCGCCGGAGTCGCCGGCAGCGCGGCGCGCTTGGCCGCGTGCTCGGCTGCATCGATGACGCCGGCGGCGAGCGCCTCGTCGAGTGCGCGCAGGCGACGCGCGGCAGCGTCGTCCGGCGCGTCGGAGCGCCGCCGGCGCAGCAGCGGCACGAGGATCCAGGCGAGTGCGGCGGCGAGCATCGCGCCGGCGCAGAGGATGAAAGCGGCCATCACCAGTCGTCCTCGCCGTCGGCGTCGTTGCGCACCGGGACCGCGGCGACGCGCTCGGCACGCCGGCGCACCACGACGAACACCGCCGCGCCACCCGCGGCGAGCGCGAGCAGCGGACCGAACCAGAGCATCCAGGTGCCACCGCGCAGCGGCGGGTCGTACAGCACGAACTCGCTGTAGCGCGCGGTCAGCCAGGCCTTGATCTCGTCGTCGCTGCGGCCGGCCTGCATCTGTTCGAACACGTCGCGACGCAGGTCCGCGGCGAGCGGCGCGCTCGAGTCGTTGAGGCTTTCGTTCTGGCAGACCAGGCAGCGCAGCTGGCGGGTCAGGTTCTGGAAGCGCTGTTCCTCCGCGCGGTCCCGGAACGGCAGCGGATCGACGCCGGCGAGGGCGACGACGTGGACGAGCGCGAACAGCACGCCCGCGACCGCGGCGAGCCGGCGCAGGCGTGGCGAGGCGCGCCGCGCGTTCATCATCGTGCCTCCTTCTGCAGTGCGGCGATGCGCGGCAGCAGCTCGGTCGCGATGACCTCGGGCGTGATCGGGCTGATGTACTTGTAGCGCACGATGCCTTGCGCATCGACGAGGAAGGTTTCCGGCGCACCGGTCACGCCGAAGTCGATCGCGACGTCGCCGGGGCGGTCGGCGATGACGACGTCGTACGGGTTGCCGAACTGGGCGAGCCAGCGCGTCGCATCCGCCGGCTCGTCCTTGTAGTTGAAGCCGACCAGGGTGACGCCGAGGCGCTTGCCCTCGCGCATCAGGATCGGGTGTTCGTCGCGGCAGGCGATGCACCAGCTCGCGAACACGTTGAGCAGGTACGGCTTGCCGGCGAGCTCGCGGCTGCCGAACGTCGCCTGCGGCTGCCCGAGCAGCGGCAGCGAGAACGCCGGCGCCGGCTTGCCGATCAGCGGCGAGGGCACGGCGCGCATGTCGTGCGTGCCGCTCCACCAGACCCCGAAGCCGAGCAGGGCGAGCAGCAGCAGGAAACCGAGGAACGGGATCAGTCGCGCATTCATGCGGTGGTACCGTTGCGGGCGAGCGAGCGGAAGCGGCGATCGCAGGCGGCGACCAGCCCGCCGAGCGCCATCAGCAGCCCGCCGAGCCAGATCCAGCGTACGAACGGCTTGACGTAGACGCGCACGGCCCAGGCGCCGTCGTCGCCGACCGGCTCGCCGAGCGCGACGTAGACGTCGCGGAGCAGGCCGGGGTCGATCGCCGATTCGGTCTGCACCTGGCGCCCGCGCGCGTACTGGCGCTTCTGCGGATGCAGGGTCGCGACGACGGCATCGTCCTTCAGCAGGCGGATCGTGCCCTGCTGCGCGCGGTAGTTCGGTCCCTGCACGTCGGTGACGCCGTCGAAGCGGAACGCGAGCGCGCCGATCTCGACGCTCTGCCGCGGCGCGAGGCGCACGTCCTTCTCGACGCTGGTCGCCTCGACGATCAGCACGCCGGCGAGGAACAGGGCGACGCCGAAGTGCGCCGCGATCATGCCGAGCATCTCCGGCGTGTAGCGTCGCCCGGCCGGCGCGGCGCGCCAGCGCCCGAGCGCATAGAGCAAGATGCCGAGGCCGACCCACACCGACGCCGCGACGCCGGCGAGCGCGCGTGGCGGCAGCATCGCCGACACCGAGCGCGCGACGAGCGCGGCGACCAGCGCGAGCACGACCGCGGCACCGAGTGCCGGGCGCAGCGAACGCAGCGCCGCGCGCGCGTCGCCGGCGCGCCATTTCAGGAACGGCCCGAACGGCAGCAGCAGGACCACCGGCAGCATCAGCAGGGGGAACATGAAGCCGAAGTAGGGTGGCCCGACCGAGATGCGGCCGAGGTCGAACGCGTCGCCGATCATCGGGTAGAGCGTGCCCAGCAGGACCATCGCTGCGGCGACCGTGAACATGAGGTTGTTGACCAGCAGCAGCGTTTCGCGCGACACCGCCGCGAACGGTTCGCCGCCGGCGACCTTCGGTGCGCGCAGCGCGTAGAGCAGCAGCGAACCGCCGATGACGATCGCGAGGAAGGCGAGGATGAACAGGCCGCGCTTCGGGTCGGCGGCGAACGAGTGCACGCTGGTCAGCACGCCGGAGCGGACCAGGAAGGTGCCGAGCAGCGACAGCGAGAACGCGAAGATCGCGAGCAGCAGGGTCCAGGCGCGGAACGATCCGCGTTTCTCGGTGACGGCCTGTGAGTGGATCAGCGCGGTACCGACCAGCCACGGCATGAACGAGGCGTTCTCGACCGGGTCCCAGAACCACCAGCCGCCCCAGCCGAGCTCGTAGTACGCCCACCACGAGCCGAGCGCGATGCCGACGGTGAGGAAGGCCCAGGCGATGTTGGTCCATGGCCGCGCCCAGCGCACCCAGGCGACGTCGAGGTTGCCGCCGAGCAGTGCCGCGATCGCGAACGCGAAGGCGACCGAGAAGCCGACGTAGCCCATGTAGAGCATCGGCGGGTGCATGATCAGGCCCGGGTCCTGCAGCACCGGGTTGAGGTCGTTGCCGTCCGCCGGCATCGGCAGCGCGCGCAGGAACGGGTTCGACGTCAGCACCGTGAACAGCAGGAAGCCGAGGCTGACGAAGCCGAGCACGCCGAGCACGCGCGCGATGAACGCGTCCGGCAGGCGGCGCGAGCACAGCGCGACCGCGACCGTCCATGCGTTGAGGATCAGCACCCAGAGCAGCAGCGAGCCCTCGTGCGCGCCCCAGACGGCCGAGTAGCGGTAGTACCACGGCAGCAGCGAATTGGAGTTCTGCGCGACGTAGGCGACCGAAAAGTCCTGGGTCACGAACGCGGCCGTGAGCACGGCGAATGCGATCGCGACGAAGCCGGCCTGGCCGAACACGGCCGGGCGCGCGACGGCCATCAGCGCGCGCTGGCCGAGGTGCGCACCGAGGATCGGCACGACGCACTGCACCGCGGCGAGGAGCAGGGCGAGGATCAGGGCGAATTGGCCGAGTTCGGGGAGCATTCGGGCAGGGCGACGTCGAAACCGAGACTGTACGCGAGATGGCCGGGCGACTGAACCGCATCGCTGCGGCGCATCCGCGCAGCGCCGCGCGGCCCGTGCCGGGCCGGCCCGCTGCGTGGGGCGAATGCAGGCGTGGTTCACGGCGCGCGTGCACAATGGATGCCCGTCCCCTGCGCGCGAGGTCCCCATGTCCCGTCCCCGGATGCGTGCAGCGATGCTGGTCCTGGTGGCCGCGGCGGGCTTCGTCCACGCCGCTGGCGAGGTGCGCACCGGCTCCGCGGCGTTCGGCAGCTGGGAGGACGACGCCCCCGGCGTGCGCCGCCTGATCCGCGTCGACGACCTGCCCGATCCGGCGACAGCGAAGGCGACCGTGAGCGCGCGCCCGGTGCAGCGCGCGCCACGCGGCGACCGCATGCCGCGGGTGCCGCCGGGTTTCGTGGTCGAACCGGTCGCTGCCGGACTCGATTCGCCGCGCACCCTGCGTACCGCGCCGAACGGCGACGTGTTCCTGGCCGAGACCGGCGGCGGCCGCGTGCTCGTGTTCCGGCCCGGCGCCGACGGCCGCCTCGGTGGCGAACCGCGCGTGTTCGCCGACGGCCTGCACGAGCCGTACGGCATCGCGTTCTTCCCGCCCGGCGCGGAACCGGAGGCGGTCTACGTGTCGCAGCCCGACCGCGTGCTGCGCTTCCCGTACCGCAACGGTGACCTCGTCGCGAGCGCGAAGCCGACGCTGGTGCTCGATGGTGTCCCGGCGAGCGGGCATTCGACCCGCGACCTCGTCGCGCTCGATGCGAAGGCGCTGCTGATGGCGGTCGGCTCGGCCTCGAACGTCGCCGACGACATGCCGAAGCAGCCGCCGCGGCCGATCGCGGCGTTCGAAGCCTCGCGCCTGCGTGGCGCCGCCTGGGGCAGCGAGGACCGGCGCGCGGCGGTGTGGCGCTTCGCGCCCGACGGATCCGGCGCGCGCCTGTATGCGACCGGCTTGCGCAATTGCGCCGGCATGGCCGTGCAGCCGGCGACGAAGGCGCCGTGGTGCGTGGTCAACGAGCGCGACGCGCTCGGCAACGACCTGCCGTTCGAATACGCGACGCGGGTGCGCGAAGGCGGCTTCTATGGCTGGCCGTGGTTCTACATCGGCGGCCATGCCGATCCGCGTCGCGCCGGCGAACGCGACGACCTGCGCGGCGACGTGATCGTGCCCGACGTGCTGATGCAGGCGCACTCGGCGCCGCTCGGCATCGCGTTCTACGACGGCACGCTGTTCCCGGCCGAATACCGCGGCGATGCCTTCGTCACGTTGCACGGGTCCTGGAACCGCGTTCCGCGCACCGGCTACAAGGTCGTGCGCCTGCGTTTCGCCGATGGCAAGCCGACCGGCGAATACGACGATTTCATGACCGGTTTCGTCGTCGACGCGAACCATGCCTGGGGTCGGCCGACCGGCGTCACGGTCACGCGCGACGGCGCGCTGGTCGTGTCCGAGGACCAGTCCGGGACGCTCTGGCGCGTCCGCTACGGCGGATCGAAATGACCGCGGCTACCCTCGGAGTGAGCGGCGCGGGAGCGGTTCGACCTTGGCTTCGCTGGCCATGCGGGTTCGACACGCCAATCCCGATCCCGAGAGCACGCAGCGCGAAGGCGGCAAAGTAAGATTCCGAATTCTTAGAATGGTCCGGCGGTCCGGCGACCAGCAGGCTGCATGCGCCGCCTCAGACCTCGAGCGATGCGAGGTCGCCCTTCGTCTCGAGCCATTCCTTGCGGTCGGCGGCGCGCTTCTTCGACAGCAGCATGTCCATCAGCTTCGAGGTGCCGTCGTCGGCCTCGATCGTGAGCTGCACCAGCCGGCGCGTGTCCGGGTGGATCGTCGATTCGCGCAGCTGCGCCGGGTTCATCTCGCCGAGGCCCTTGAAGCGCGTCACGCTGACGGCGCCCCGGATCTTCTCGCGCTCGATGCGTTCCATCAGCGCGTCGCGCTCGCCCTCGTCGAGGCAGTAGAACACCTGCTTGCCGACGTCGACGCGGTACAGTGGCGGCATCGCGACGAACACGTGCCCCTCGCGCACCAGGCGCGGGAAATGGCGCAGGAACAGCGCCGACAGCAGGGTCGCGATGTGCAGGCCGTCGGAATCGGCGTCGGCGAGGATGATGACCTTGCCGTAGCGCAGGCCCGAAATGTCGTCCTTGCCCGGGTCGCAGCCGATCGCGACGGCGAGGTCGTGCACTTCCTGCGAGGCGAGCACGGAACCGGACTCGACTTCCCAGGTGTTGAGGATCTTGCCGCGCAGCGGCAGGATCGCCTGGAAGTCCTTGTCGCGCGCCTGGCGCGCCGAGCCGCCGGCGGAATCGCCCTCGACCAGGAACAGTTCCGTGCGCGACAGGTCGCTCGACGCGCAGTCGGCGAGCTTGCCCGGCAGCGCCGGGCCCTGCGTGATCTTCTTGCGCACGATCTGCTTCTCGGCCTTGAGCCGGAGCGTCGCGCGTTCGATCGCGAGCTGCGCGATCTTCTCGCCGATGTCGACGTGCTGGTTGAGGTAGAGCGAGAAGCCGTCGTGGACCGCGTTCTCGACGAAGCCCGCCGCGTCGCGCGAGGACAGGCGCTCCTTCGTCTGGCCGGAGAACTGCGGGTCGGTCATCTTCAGCGACAGCACGAAGCAGAGCCGGTCCCACACGTCTTCCGGCGCGAGCCGGATGCCGCGCGGCAGCAGGTTGCGGAACTCGCAGAACTCGCGCAGCGCATTGGTCAGGCCCGAGCGCAGGCCGTTGACGTGGGTGCCACCCTGAGCGGTCGGGATCAGGTTGACGTAGCTTTCCTGCGTGAGCTCGCCCTCGGGCAGCCACGCGACCGCGTACTCCACCGCGCCGCTGTCGCGCTGGTGCGTGCCGACGTAGAGCTCGGCCGGCAGGTACTCGACCGCGCCGAGCATCGAGCGCAGGTAGTCGCGCAGGCCGTCCTCGTAGTGCCACTCGAGCTTCTCGCCGCTCGCCTCGTCGAGCAGGCGCACGGTCAGGCCGGCGCACAGCACCGCCTTCGCGCGCAGCACGTGCTTGAGCCGCGGCAGCGAGATCTTCGGCGAATCGAAGTACTTCGGGTCGGGCCAGAAGCGCACGGTGGTACCGGTCTGCTTCTTCGGCACGGTGCCGGTGACGGCGAGGCTGCTGGCGCGCTCGCCGTCGCGGAAGTCCATGCGGTGGACCTGGCCGTCGCGCCGGATCGTCACTTCCACGCGCTGCGACAGCGCGTTCACGACCGAGACGCCGACGCCGTGCAGGCCGCCGGAGAACTGGTAGTTGCGATTGGAGAACTTTCCGCCCGCGTGCAGGCGGGTGAGGATGAGTTCCACGCCCGGGATGCCTTCCTCGGGATGGATGTCGACCGGCATGCCGCGCCCGTCGTCGCTGACCTCGACCGAGCCGTCGGCGTGGACGAGGACGTCGATCGTCTTCGCATGGCCGGCGAGCGCCTCGTCGACCGAGTTGTCGATGACCTCCTGCGCCAGGTGGTTCGGCCGCGACGTGTCCGTGTACATGCCGGGACGGCGCTTGACCGGATCCAGGCCGGAAAGGACTTCGATGTCGGCGGCGTTGTAGCGACTGCTCATGAACGGGCGGGCGGCGGCGAAGGGCGTGCAGGATGGGCATTCGCCCGGGGTGGGTCAAGCCTGTGCCAGCCCCGCGGTCCGGCGCGCCCGCGCCGCTCCCGCGCGCCCGGCGCCGCTGCTAGGCTGGACGCACCGGACCCGAGGGCATGGCGATGCCGACGACTTCACGGCGCAGCAGGAAAGCGCGAGCGATCGAGACCTTCGCGCACGGTGGCTACGAACGCCTGTTGCGCGCGGCGCAGGCGCTCGACGCGATCCGCGTGGCGGTCGCGCACCCGTGCAGCCCCGAGGCGCTGCAGGCCGCGGTCGAGTCGCGCGACGAGGACCTCATCGTTCCCGTGCTGGTCGGGCCGCGCGCGCGCATCGAGGCCTGCGCCGCGAAGGCGGGCATCCGCCTCGACGGCGTCGAAATCGTCGATGCCGAGCACAGCCACGCGGCTGCGGCGACGGCGGTGCGGCTCGCGCGCGAGGGCAAGGTCGCCGCGGTCATGAAGGGCAGCCTGCACACGGACGAACTGCTGCGCGCGGTGCTCGACCGCGACGCCGGCCTGCGCACGGCGCGGCGCGTGTCGCACGCGTTCCTGATGGACGTGCCGAACTACCCGCGGCCGCTGCTCATCACCGACGCCGCGGTCAACATCGCGCCGACCCTGGCCGAGAAGGCCGACATCCTGCAGAACGCGATCGACCTCATGCACCGGCTCGGCTACGACGCGCCGCGCGTGGCGATCCTGTCCGCGGTGGAGACGGTGAACCCGGCGATCGCCTCGACGATCGACGCCGCGGCGCTGTGCAAGATGGTCGACCGCGGGCAGGTCACCGGCGGCATCGTCGACGGGCCGCTCGCGTTCGACAACGCGGTCAGCGGCGAGGCGGCGCGGATCAAGGGCATCGACTCGCCGGTCGCCGGCCGCGCCGACGTGCTGCTCGTGCCGGACCTCGAATCCGGCAACATGCTCTACAAGCAGCTCGTCTACCTCGCCGACGCGGACGCGGCTGGCGTCGTGCTCGGCGCGCGCGTGCCGGTCATCCTGACCAGCCGCGCCGACAGCCTGCGCATCCGCCTCGCGTCGTGCGCGCTCGCGGTCGTGCTGGCCTCGCCGCCGCGCCGTCCGGCGGGGGCGGCATGACGGCGCCGATCCTCGTCTTCAACGCGGGCTCGTCGAGCCTGAAATTCGCCCTGTTCGACCGCGAAGGACCCGCGCGCCTCGCCGCCGGCAAGGTCGAGCGCATCGGCCGCGGTGCGCGCCTGCGGGCCGCGCGCGCGGGCGAACCGGCGTCGGAGCAGGCGCTGGCGCCGTCGGCGGGCCAGGCCGAGGCGCTCGACGCCGTGCTCGACTGGCTCGCCGCGGCGATGCCGTCGGCGAAACCGTCGGTCGTGGGCCATCGCGTCGTGCACGGCGGCATGGACTTCGTCGCTCCGGTCGAGGTCGACGACGACGTGCTCGCCAAGCTCGAGCGCCTCGATCCACTCGCGCCGCTGCACCAGCCCTACAACCTCGCCGCGATCCGGCGCCTGCGCGAGCGCGATCCCGGCCTCGTGCAGGTCGCCTGCTTCGACACCGCGTTCCACGCGCATTGGCCCGATCGTGCGCGCCGCTTCGCACTGCCGCGCGCGCTGCACGAGCAGGGCGTGCGGCGCTACGGTTTCCACGGCCTGTCCTACGACTACCTCGCGGGCGAACTCGCGCGCCACGCGCCGGCGGCGCGTCGCTGCGTGCTCGCGCACCTCGGCAGCGGCGCGAGCGTGTGCGCGGTGCTCGACGGCGTCTCCGTCGACTGCTCGCTCGGCTTCACCGCGCTCGACGGGTTGCCGATGGGCACGCGCTGCGGGCCGCTGGACCCGGGCGTGCCCTTCCACCTGCTGCGCACCAGCGGCATGGATGCCGCCGCGGTCGAACGCATGCTCTACGAGGACAGCGGCCTCGCCGGCGTGTCCGGCATCGGCGGCGACCTGCGCGACCTGCTCGCGAGCGGGAGCGACGCCGCGCGCGAGGCGATCGACCTGTTCGTCTACCACTGCGCGCGCCAGGTCGCGGCGATGGCGGTCGCGCTCGGCGGCCTCGATGCGCTGGTGTTCTCCGGCGGCATCGGCGAGAACGCGCCGCCGGTCCGCGCGGCGATCGCGGACCTGCTCGGCCTGCTCGGCGTGCGCCTCGACGAGCGCGCGAACGCGCGTGGCCGCGGCGAGATCGGGGCTGCCGACGGCGACGTGCGCGTGTTCGTGCTGCCGACCGACGAGGAAGTCGTGATCGCGCGCGCCTGCCTCAACAGGACCGGCTGAGGGGACGCTCGCGGCGGCGATGCCGCGCCGTCGCCGGGCGGGAACTCGCGCGGGGCCGGTTCCGGTACCCGCAGTGCATCCTGCTTCCGATCGCTCCAGGGAGGGGCGCATCGGTGGCCCGGTGGCGATACGATGCGCGTGCAGCGGCAGGTGCAGACCCATCGATGGGCCGCGCGGTCGGTTCCGCCCGCCGCGGATCGCGCGGTCGCGTCGCGGAGCAGGCATGGTGAACACGCAATCCCCCAGGCGACATCCGACCGGCGCACCGCGCGTGCTGCTCTGGCTGATCGCGCTCGGCGTGTTCATGCAGATGCTCGATTCGACCATCGTCAACACCGCCCTGCCGGCGATGGCGGCGAGCCTCGGCGAGAGCCCGCTGCGCATGCAGTCGGTGGTGATCGCCTACGCGCTGACGATGGCGATGCTGATCCCGGCTTCAGGCTGGCTCGCCGACCGCTTCGGCACGCGCCGCGTCTACCTGGCCGCGGTCGTGCTGTTCACGCTCGGTTCGCTGCTCTGCGCGAGCGCGCACACGCTCGCCCAGCTCGCCGCCGCGCGCGTGGTGCAGGGGCTCGGCGGTGCGATGCTGCTGCCGGTCGGCCGGCTCGCGGTCCTGCGTTCGGTCGCGCGCAAGGACTTCCTCGCCGCGATGAGCTTCGTGACGATCCCGGGCCTGATCGGCCCGCTGATCGGGCCGACACTCGGTGGCTGGCTGGCGCAGGCGATCTCCTGGCACTGGATCTTCCTGATCAACCTGCCGGTCGGCCTCGTCGCCGCGATCGGCGCGTTGCGCTACATGCCGGACGCGCGCGCCGCGGTCGGGCGTTTCGACCTCGGCGGCTACGCGATGCTCGCCTTCAGCATGGTCGCGATCTCGCTGTCGCTCGAAGGCATGACCGCGGGCGGTGCGCGTGCCGGGATGGTCGTGCTGCTGGTCGCGGGCCTGGCGAGCTTCGTCGCCTACTGGCTGCACGCGACGCGCAGCACCCATCCGTTGTTCCCGCTCGCACTGTTCGGCGTGCACAGCTACCGCGTGGGCGTGCTCGGCAACCTGTTCTCGCGCCTCGGCAGCGGCAGCATGCCGTTCCTGGTGCCGCTGCTGCTGCAGGTCGGGCTCGGCTATTCGCCGACGCGCGCCGGCCTGATGATGGTGCCGACGGCACTCGCCGGCATGGCCGCCAAGCGCGCGATCGTGCCGATCGTGCAGCGCTTCGGTTACCGCCGCGTGCTGCTGGTGAACACGCTGCTGGTCGGCGCGATGATGGCGAGTTTCGGCCTTTCCGCGCCGGAGCAGCCGGAGTGGTCGCGACTGCTCCAGCTGGCCGCCTTCGGGCTGGTCAACTCGCTGCAGTTCACCGCGATGAACACGGTCACCCTGCGCGACCTCGAGGGCGAGCTCGCCAGTGGCGGCAACAGCCTGCTGTCGATGGTCATGATGCTGTCGATGAGCCTCGGCGTCGCGCTCGCCAGCGGATTGCTGGCCGGATTCTCCGACGTGCTCGGCGGACACGGCGAGGCGTCGCTGCCGGTGTTCCGCGCGACCTTCGTCTGCGTCGGCGTCGTCACCAGCCTGTCGGCGTGGATCTTCTGGCAGCTCGACGCGAAGCGTCGCTTCCCCGTCACCGCGCCGGTCGACCCGATGTAGTGGGCGGCGCGGCCCTGCACTGGCCGCGCCGACGGGGTCAGAGCTTCGCCTCGTTGCCGCTGGCGAAGATGCGGTCGGACTCGTAGGCACCGAGGTCGTAGCGGCCGTAGCGGTCCGCGGCCGCGGCGTCGTCCCGGCCGCGCGGGTTGCCCTCGATGTCGGGCGACTGCGCCGATACCGGCGCGTCGTCGCAGTAGTCGATCGCGGCATTGCCCGGCAGCAGGCGGTAGTCGCCGCGCTCCGGCGCCTGGAACGTGATCGGCAGGATGTCGCTGCGATCGGCCGCGACCTCGAACGTGCCGCGGTCCTTCAGGACGCAGTCGTAGTGCACCGTCGGCAGCGCGCCGAAGAAGTCGAAGATGCGCTCCTTTCCCGACACCAGGCTCGACTGGCCGAGGATGCTGGTCAGCACCGCGCCGGCCGCGCCGTCGCCGAAGATCAGCGAGGGGCCGCCGTCGTTGTCGGCGAAGGTCGAATGCTCGAAGCGCAGCGAGCCGCCCATCGTGAAGATCGTCGCGCAGCCGGCGGCGCCGGCGACACAGTCGTTGCCGACGACGAGGCTGGTGTAGAGGCGCACCGTCGAGGCGTCGCCGTGCATCCAGATCGCGCTGCCTCCCGCGGCCGCGTTGTCGCGCAGGACGGCCTCGCTGAGGTGCGCACCGCCGCCGGCGCGGACCGCCAGCGCGCCGCCGCGCTCGGCGACGTTGCCGGAGATGCGCAGGCACTCCAGTTCCTGCGCGCAATGGCGGCCCGGGGCTTCGTGGACGCGCGCCAGCTGCACGTAGCCACCGTCGCCGGCGAACGCGCCGCCGCCTTCGGCGGCGCTGTTGCCGCGCAGGACGACGTCGTCGAGCAGCGCCTTCGACTGCGCGCCCAGCACGAACAGGCCGCCGCCGCGGTCGCTTGCGCGGTTGTCGCGCACGAGGATGCCGGTGATGGGCGTCCACGGATCCTTCGGATCGCTGGCCGTGCTGACCAGGCCGTTGAAGATCACGGCGATGCCGGCGCCATCACCGGCCTCGTTGTCGCGCACGACGACCGCGCTCGGCTGGATGCGCAGCGACCCGCCGCCGACGAGGATGCCGCCGCCGAGCTGGGCGATGTTGTGGTGGATGTCGACGTTGCGCTCGAGCGTGACGATCGAGTTGCCACTGATCGCGAGGCCGCCGCCGTAGGTGTTGTGGTTGTGGTGGATCGCGACGTCGGCGACCTGCACGAAGGCGCGCCCGCTGACGTTCACGCCGCCCCAGACGCCGATGTCGCCACTGGCACCGCCGCCACTGACGTCGAGGCGCTCGATGCGGACCGGCAGGCTGTCGGGGCCGTCGCCACCCCAGATCGCGAGCGTGGCCCAGCCTCCCGTGCCGACCAGGGCGGTGCGGCCGCTCGGCGCGGTATCGCCACAGGCGGCGTGGCCGCCGATGATCCCGACCGCGGTGTCGACGAGGACCATCTGGTCGGCGTACTCCTGGTCGTTGGCGAGGCGGATGGTGTCGGCCTCGGGCGTGCTCCGCGCGATCGAGACGGCGTCGGCGATCGAGTGCGCATCGCAGGACGGGGCGGCACCGACGCTGATCTCGGCGGCGTGCAGGGACGGGACGGATGCGGCCAGCAGGCCGGCAAGCAGGAAGTAGGAGCGCATGGTGTCGGTTCCATCGACCGTTCAGGCGGTCGTCGACCCGCTAGAACGATGCGCCGGCCCATTTCCTATCGGCTGCGGCGGGTGGCGGCGGCCGCGCCTGCGACGCCGCGTGCGCCCGCGCGAGGATGCACGCCGCTGCGCGAGCCTTTAGAATACGGGTTTCCGGCAGAAATCTTCGCCCATGACCCCCCTGATCTTCGTGACCGGCGGCGTGGTGTCCTCGCTTGGCAAGGGCATCGCCGCGGCGTCGCTGGCTGCCATCCTCGAAGCGCGCGGCCTGCGCGTGACGATGATGAAGCTCGACCCCTACATCAACGTCGACCCGGGCACGATGAGCCCGTTCCAGCACGGCGAGGTCTACGTCACCGACGACGGCGCCGAGACCGACCTCGACCTCGGCCACTACGAGCGCTTCGTGCGCACGCGCCTGACCGGCAAGAACTCGATCACGACCGGCAAGATCTACGAGAGCGTCATCGCGAAGGAACGCCGCGGCGACTACCTCGGCGCGACCGTGCAGGTGATCCCGCACATCACCGACGAGATCAAGCACCGCATCTACGCCGCGACCCAGGGCTACGACGTCGCCCTGGTCGAGATCGGCGGCACCGTCGGCGACATCGAGTCGCTGCCTTTCCTCGAGGCGATCCGCCAGATCCGCATCGAGCACGGCGCCGAACAGGCGATCTTCATGCACCTGACGCTGGTGCCGTTCATCAAGGCCGCCGGCGAGATCAAGACCAAGCCGACCCAGCATTCGGTCAAGGAACTGCGCTCGATCGGCATCCAGCCCGACATCCTCGTGTGCCGCTGCGAGCAGCCGCTGCCGCAGGGCGACCGGCGCAAGATCGCGCTGTTCACCAACGTGCCCGAGAAGGCGGTCATCAGCGCGGTCGACGTCGACATCATCTACAAGCTGCCGCTGTGGCTGCACGCCCAGGGCCTCGACGAGATCGTCATCGAGAAGCTGCGCCTGAACGCCAAGCCGGCGAACCTGTCGGAGTGGGAGCGCACGGTCGAGGCGGTCGAGCACCCGCAGGGCGAGGTCACGATCGCGATCGTCGGCAAGTACGTCGAGCACAAGGATGCCTACAAGTCGCTCGGCGAGGCGCTGCGCCACGGCGGCATCAAGCAGAAGACGCGCGTGAACCTGCGCTGGGTCGAGTCCGAGGAGATCGAGCGCAAGGGCGCCGACCTGCTGCGCGACGCCGACGGCATCCTCGTGCCGGGCGGGTTCGGCAAGCGCGGCTTCGAGGGCAAGGTCGCCGCGGCGCGCCATGCGCGCGAGCACCGCATCCCGTACTTCGGCATCTGCTACGGCATGCACGCCGCGGTGGTCGACTTCGCGCGCAACATCGCCGGCCTCGCCGGCGCGAATTCGAGCGAGAACGACCGCAACTGCACCGACCCGGTGATCGCGCTGATCACCGAGTGGAAGACCGGTGCCGGCGAGGTCGAGCGGCGCGACGAGAGTTCGGACAAGGGCGGCACCATGCGCCTCGGCGCGCAGGAATGCCGCCTCAAGGCCGGCACGCTGTCGCGCGAGCTGTACGGCCAGGACGTCGTGCGCGAGCGCCATCGCCACCGCTACGAGTTCAACAACCGCTACCGCCAGTCGTTCGAGGACCTCGGCCTCGTCATCGCCGGCAAGTCGATGGACGACCTGCTGGTCGAGATGGTCGAACTGCCGAACCACCCGTGGTTCGTCGCCTGCCAGGCGCACCCGGAGTTCACCTCGACGCCGCGCGACGGCCACCCGCTGTTCATCGGCTTCGTGCGCGCCGCGCGCGAACAGAAGGCCATGCGCGAGGCGCCACGCCTCGCCGACGGCGGCGCGAAGGAGGCGGCGGCGTGAAGCTGTGCGGCTTCGAGGTCGGGATCGACCGGCCGGTATTCCTGATCGCCGGGCCCTGCGTGATCGAGTCGCTGCAACTGCAGCTCGACACCGCCGGCAGGCTGAAGGAGATCTGCGCCCGCCTCGGCGTGCCGTTCATCTTCAAGTCGAGCTTCGACAAGGCGAACCGCACCTCCGGCACCAGCTTCCGCGGCCCGGGGCTCGAGGAAGGGCTCAAGGTGCTGGCCGAGGTCAAGCGCCAGGTCGGCGTGCCGGTGCTCACGGACGTGCACGAATACACCCCGATGGACGAGGTCGCGAGCGTCGTCGACGTGCTGCAGACGCCCGCGTTCCTGTGCCGGCAGACGGACTTCATCCAGAACGTCGCCCGCGCCGGCAAGCCGGTCAACATCAAGAAGGGCCAGTTCCTGTCGCCGTGGGAAATGAAGCACGTCGCGGCGAAGGCGAAGGCGGTCGGCAACCAGGACATCATGGTCTGCGAGCGCGGCGCGAGCTTCGGCTACAACAACCTCGTCTCCGACATGCGCAGCCTCGCGGTCATGCGCGACACCGGCTGCCCGGTCGTGTTCGACGCGACGCATTCGGTGCAGCTCCCCGGGGGCGCCGACGGCAAGTCGGGCGGCCAGCGCGAGTTCGTGCCGGTGCTCGCGCGCGCGGCGGTCGCGGCCGGCGTGGCCGGGCTCTTCATGGAAACCCATCCCGATCCGGACAAGGCGCTCAGCGACGGTCCGAACGCTTGGCCGCTGCCGCAGATGGCCGCGCTGCTCGAGACGTTGGTCGAGCTCGACCGCGTCGCCAAGCGCGGCGGGTTCCTCGAAACCGCAGCCTGAGGCCGCGCATGCAGCGTCGCAGCCGGACCGCAGGCTGTTTCCCCGATCCCACCAGCAAGATGCCGGAGTGCCAGCGTGAGTCGAATTGAACGCATCCATGCCCGCGAAATCCTCGATTCGCGCGGCAACCCGACCCTCGAAGCCGAAGTCACGCTCGCCGACGGTTCGTTCGGCCGTGCCGCGGTGCCGTCCGGCGCGTCGACCGGCTCGCGCGAGGCGGTCGAGCTGCGCGACGGCGACAAGGCGCGCTACCTCGGCAAGGGCGTGCGCAACGCGGTCGCGAACGTCAACACGACGATCGCCGACGCGCTGAAGGGCTTCGACGCGGCGGACCAGCGCGGCCTCGACGAGAAGCTGATCACGCTCGACGGCTCGCCGAACAAGGGCAAGCTCGGCGCGAACGCGCTGCTCGGCGTATCGCTCGCGAACGCGCACGCGGTCGCGGCGTCGAGGAAACTGCCGCTGTGGAGGCACCTCGCCGGCGACCGCGCCGCGCGCCTTCCGGTGCCGATGATGAACATCATCAACGGCGGCGCGCACGCGGACAACAACGTCGACATGCAGGAATTCATGATCCTGCCCGTCGGCCTGCCGAGCTTCTCCGAAGGCCTGCGCGCGGGCACCGAGATCTTCCACGCGCTGAAGTCGGTGCTGAAGGGCCGCGGCCTGAACACCGCGGTCGGCGACGAAGGTGGTTTCGCGCCGAACCTCGAGTCCAACGAGGAGGCGATCGAGACGATCCTCGAGGCGATCGGCAAGGCGGGCTACAAGGCTGGCTCGGACATCTTCCTCGGCCTCGACGTCGCGAGTTCGGAGTTCCACGAGGACGGTGCCTACCACCTCGAGGGCGAAGGCAAGGTACTCGGCGCGGACGAACTGATCGAGTTCTACGCCGGCTGGTGCGCGAAGTATCCGATCGTCACCATCGAGGACGGCATGGCGGAGGGGGACTGGGACGGCTGGAAGAAGCTGACCGAACGCCTCGGCACGCGCGTGCAGCTGGTCGGCGACGACCTGTTCGTCACCAATACGTCGATCCTCGAGCAGGGCATCGACAGGGGGATCGCCAATGCGATCCTGATCAAGGTCAACCAGATCGGCACGCTGACCGAGACACTCGACGCGATCGCGATGGCCGACGCGGCCCGGTACGCGTCGATCATCTCGCACCGCTCCGGCGAGACCGAGGACACGACGATCGCGGACCTCGCGGTGTCGACCGCTGCGACCCAGATCAAGACCGGATCGCTCTGCCGTTCCGACCGCGTCGCCAAGTACAACCAGCTGCTGCGCATCGAGGAGGCGCTCGGCGCCGCCGCACGCTACGCCGGCAAGGACGCTTTCCCGAACCTGCCGGATTTCGGCCGCTAGGCGGCGCCACGTGCTGCGCTGGATCGCCCTGGTCCTCGTGGTCGTCCTGATCGCGCTGCAGGTGCGCCTGTGGACCGGCCAGGGCGGCCTGCGCGACGTCTGGCGCCTGCAGCAGCGCGTGAGCGAGCAGAAGGCGGACAACGAGCGGCTGCGCAAGCGCAACGAGACGCTGTCGGCCGAAGTGGAGGACCTCAAGCACGGCGACGAGGCGGTGGAGGAGCGCGCGCGCGCCGAGCTCGGCCTGCTCAAGCCCGGCGAGACGTTCTACCAGGTCGTCGAACCGGAGCGTGGCGCCGCCGCGGCCGCGAAGCGCGATGGCCACTGACGGTGCCTGGTGCGTGGTGCCCGCGGCCGGCCGCGGCGCGCGTTTCGGCGCGGAGCGGCCGAAGCAGTACGTCGAGCTCGCCGGCCGGCCGCTGCTCGAATGGACGCTGGAGCGGCTCGTGGCGACGCCGTGCATCACCGGGCTCATCGTCGTGCTCGCGCCGGACGATCCGTACTGGCCGTCGATCCACGTCGCCGGCGACAAGCCGGTGGCGACGACGGTCGGGGGCGCCGAGCGGTGCGACTCCGTGCTCGCCGGCCTGCGCGCGCTACCGCGGCAGGTCGCCCAAGGGGACTTCGTGCTCGTGCATGATGCCGCGCGACCGTGCGTGCGCGGGCACGACATCGCGCGCCTGCTGGCGCAGGTTCCCGCCGCCGGCGGCGGCCTGCTCGCCGCGCCGCTGCGCGACACCCTCAAGCGAGCCGGCGCCGACGGCCGCGTCGTCGCGACCGAGCCGCGCGAATCGCGCTGGCGCGCGCTGACGCCGCAGGCGTTCCGTCGCGGCGAACTCGTCGGCGCGCTCGAGGCCGCACGTGCGGCCGGCGTGGTCGTGACCGACGAGGCGATGGCGATGGAGCGGCTCGGCCACCGGCCGCTGCTGGTCGAGGGTGACGAAGGCAACATCAAGGTCACGACTCCGGCCGACCTCGCGCTGGCGCGGCATCGCTTGCTGGAGGGCGGGGAATAGGAATGCGCAAAGCCGTGCGGCCGCGCTTGCGTGGCGGTGGCGAGGCTGTACCCTTCCCATTCCCCCTTCGAGTTCGCACTCCCACCCCGCCCATGCGCATCGGCCAAGGCATCGACGTCCACGCATTCGGTCCCGGCGACCACGTCGTGCTGGGCGGCGTGCGCGTGCCGCACGACCAGGGGCTGGTCGCGCACTCGGACGGCGACGTCGTCATCCACGCGCTCTGCGACGCCCTGCTCGGCGCGCTCGCGCTCGGTGACATCGGCCATCACTTCCCACCCGGCGACCCGCGCTGGAAGGACGTCAGCAGCCGCCACCTGCTGCTCGAGTGCACGGCATTCGCGATCGAGCGTGGCTATGCGCTGTCGAACGCGGACATCACGGTCGTCTGCGAGCGGCCGAAGCTCGCGCCGCACGTCGAGGCGATGCGGCGCAACCTCGCCGCCGACCTCGGCTGCGCCGTCGGCGACGTCAGCGTGAAGGCGACCACCAGCGAGCGGCTCGGTTTCACCGGGCGCGGCGAGGGCATCGCCGCGTTCGCCGTCGTGCTGCTGCACCGGCAGCGCGCGGCCGCGCCGGTGGACGGGCCGGACGGCGTGCATCCGCGCGAGCTCGTGCAGCGCGCGACGCCGCCGGCGTGAGCGATCCGCTGCCCCGCGCCCTCGGCGGCGCCCCCGCACGCGGCCTGCTGCGCGTGCGGGCGGAGGATTTCCGCGTCGACGAGATCGCCGGGTTCGAACCGTCCGGCCACGGTGAACACGCCTTCCTCCTGGTCGAGAAGACCGGCGCGAACACCGACTGGGTCGCGCGCCAGCTCGCGCGCGCGGCCGGCGTCGCGCCGCTCGCCGTCGGCTATGCCGGCCTCAAGGATCGCCACGCGGTCACGCGCCAGGCGTACACCGTGCACCTCGGCAACCGTGCCGAGCCGGACTGGTCCGCGCTCGCGATCGATGGCGTGCGCGTGGTGTCGGCGACGCGGCACGCGCGCAAGCTCAAGCGCGGCGCGCACCGGGGCAACCGCTTCCGCATCCGCCTGCGCGCGGTCGCCGGCGGGCGCGACGGGATCGCGACGCGCGTCGCCGACGTCGCCACGCGCGGCGTGCCGAACTATTTCGGCGAGCAGCGCTTCGGCCGCGATGCAGGCAACGTCGAGCTCGCGCGCCGGCTGTTCGGCGGCGCCCGGCTGCCGCGCGAGCAGCGCGGCATCGCGCTGTCCGCGGCGCGCTCGCAGCTGTTCAATGCGGTGCTCGCGCGGCGGGTCGCCGACGACAGCTGGGATCGCGCGCTCGATGGCGACGTCTACATGCTCGACGGCACGCATTCGATCTTCGGCCCGGAGCCGCCCGGCGCGGCGCTGGCCGAGCGGCTCGCGAGGTTCGACATCCACCCGACCGGGCCGCTGTGGGGAGAGGGTGCGCTGCGCAGCGAAGGTGCGGTCGCCGGTCTCGAACGCGAGGTCGCGGCGGCGTATTCGGACCTCGCCGCGGGCCTCGAACGCGAGGGCCTCGCGCAGGAACGCCGCGCGCTGCGCCTGCGTCCGCACGGACTCGCAGCGACCTGGGAGGCCGACGACGTGCTCGTGCTCGAATTCGCCCTGCCCGCAGGCGCCTTCGCCACCACGGTCCTGCGCGAGCTGTGCGAGTGGGAGCCGGCGCGCGCCGACGCGCCCGCGGCGCCGGCGCCGTAGCGGCCACGGTCGCGGTCGCCGTCGCGGTCGGTCGCGGCGTGCGCGCCGCGCTTTCGCGGCAACCGGGCCAGGTCGTCCTCCGCAACGCCGCGCCGGGTTCGCCGCGCGCGCGTTGCATGGAATGCGCGCGGCGCGTGCGATGGTGGCCGATTGCGACGAACGGGGCGATTCGCGCGTCGTATGCAGGGGACGGTCCGCCCGGGCCGACCTATAGTGACTGCGCGGCCGGCGATGGGCGCCTGGCCGCACAGCGGGAGGTCGACATGAAATCACGTGCGATCGGAATGGCGATGCTGTTGTGCCTCGGCGTGTCCGCCTGCGCCGGCCATGCGACGCGGCGCAACGCCGACACCATCGACATCAACAAGGTCATCACGGTCAACCAGTGGGCGGCGAAGCGCCATGCGACCGTGGTCTGGGTGAACCACCCGCAGAAGCGCGAACCGCAGCACAACGACGGCTGAGCCGGGCCCGCCGCGTCAGGCGCGCTGCAGCAGCACCAGCACCGCGCCCGTGCCGCCCTGTGCCGGGCGCGCCGACGAGAACGCGAGCACGTCGGCGCGCCGGCGCAGCAGCTGGTCGGTCAACTGCTTCAACACCGGGCCCTGCGCGCCGGAGCGCAGGCCCTTCCCGTGCACGATGCGCACGCAGCGTTCATCGTGCCGCCGGCACTCGTCGAGGAACTGGCGGATCGCCTCGCGCGCGACCGCGACGCTCATTTCGTGCAGGTCGATCTCCGCGCGCACGCTGTAGCGGCCGCGGCGCAGGTCCTGCAGCAGCCGCGCCGGCTGGCCAGGCTTCAGGTAGGTGATCTCGTCGCCGAGCTCGATCGCTCCGGGATCGATCGCGTGCGTCAGCAGTTCGTCGCGCACGCCGGCCTCGTCGCGCTCGAACTGCACCGGTTCGGCCGGCGGCCGCGGTCGCGTCGGTTCGGCGAGTGCGGGCGGGTCGAGCGGACGCACGGCGCCGATCGCGTCGCGGAACAGGCGCGCGTCGTCGTCCGGCGCCTCGGCCGCGGGTTCGGCCGTGCGTTCGCCGGTACGCCTGCGCAACGCGTCGCGCACGCGTGCCGACCAGCGCTTGCCACCGTCCGTGCTCATGCCGCGGCGAGGGCTGCGCGACGCGCGCACGCCGGCCGCGCGGCACGCCGCGCGGCGCGGTGCCGGCGGGGCCCGGTGATCGCGCGCATGCAGCATCCTCCAGACAGTCCTCCCGGTCCGAGGGTAGCGGCGCCCTGCGCGAGGAACAACCGCGCGCGGTCGCGCGCGCGAATCCGCTATCATGCACGCTTCATCAACGGTCGAAGCCGCGGGCCGCGCGTCGCCCCGCGCTCGTGCAGGAAGCCCGATGCGAGTTCTGGTCAGCAACGATGACGGCGTCGATGCGGAAGGGATCCGCGTGCTCGCGCAGCGGCTCGCCGCGGTCGGCGAAGTCACCGTGGTCGCGCCGGACCGTGATCGCTCCGGCGCCAGCAATTCGCTGACCCTCGACGTGCCGATCCGGGCGCTGCGCCTCGACGACGGCCGCTGGCGCGTCGCCGGCACGCCGACCGACTGTGTGCACCTCGCGTTGTCCGGCCTGCTCGAGCACGAACCCGACATCGTCGTTTCCGGCATCAACAACGCGCCCAACCTCGGCGACGACGTGATCTATTCGGGCACGGTCTCCGCCGCGATGGAGGGGCGCTTCCTCGGCCTGCCCGCGATCGCGGTGTCCCTGGTCACGAAAGACCACAAGGGCACGCACTACGACAGTGCCGCCGAGGCGGTGCTGCTGCTGATGCGGCGCCTGCTGGTCGACCCGCTGCCGGCCGACACGATCCTCAACGTGAACGTGCCGGACCGGCCGTGGAACGAGATCCGCGGCCTCGCGGTCACGCGCCTCGGTCGCCGCCATCGTTCGGCGCCGTGCATCGCGCAGACCGATCCGCGCGGCCGGCCGATCTTCTGGATCGGGCCGGCCGGCGAGGCCGCGGACGACGGCCCGGGCACCGATTTCAACGCCGTGCGCGACGGCTACGTCTCGATCACGCCGATCCACGTCGACCTCACGCGCTTCCAGGCGCTGGAGAAGGTCAGCGGCTGGGTCGCCGCGCTGCAGCCGGCGATCGCCGGCGCGGCCTGACGCGTGGTGTGACCGCATGAGCAGGCCGGGGGCAGTCGGGCGGATGGGGCATCGCGCATGAGCCTGTTCTCGCGCAACGACTCCGCGCGGGGGCTCGGCATGACGTCGCAGCGCGCGCGCGACCGGCTGATCGACGACCTCGCCCGCAACGGCATCCGCGACCGTCGCGTGCTCGACGTCATGCGCGAGCTGCCGCGCCACCTGTTCATCGACGAAGCGCTCGCCTCGCGTGCCTACGAGAACACCGCACTGCCGATCGGGCAGGGCCAGACGATCTCGCAGCCGTGGGTCGTCGCACGCATGACCGAGGCGCTGATCGAGGCGAAGCCGCCGCGGCGCGTGCTCGAGGTCGGCACCGGCTCCGGCTACCAGTGCGCGGTGCTGGCGAAGCTGGTCGAGCAGGTCTACACGGTCGAGCGCATCGACGAACTGCTGCGCAACGCGCGCCGCCGCTTCCGCAAGCTCGGCCTCGCCAACATCCGCTCCAGGCACGACGACGGCCGCCTCGGCTGGCCGGATGAAGCGCCGTTCGACGCGATCATCGTCACTGCCGCCGGCGCCGCGCTCGAGCCCGCGCTGCTGGCGCAGCTCGCCGACGACGGCTGCCTCGTCGCGCCGGTCGGCCCGGCGGGCCGGCAGGGCCTGCTGCGCGTGCGCCACGGCGAGGACGGCTTCGTGTCCGAGAACCTCGGCGCGGTCAGCTTCGTGCCGCTGCTCGGGGGAACGGGATGAGCCGCCCGCCGCCCGGCCTGCGCAGGGACGCGGCCCGATGAAGCTGTTCCGTCCGCTGTACGAGCGCACCCTGGTCTGGGCAGCGCATCCGCGCGCCGAGCGTTACCTCGCCGTGCTCAGCTTCGTCGAGGCGATCGTGTTCCCGGTCGCGCCGGAGATCATGCTCGCGCCGATGGTGCTGGCCAGGCCGCGGCACTGGGCACGCTACGCCGGCGTCAGCCTCGCGTGTTCGCTGGCCGGCGCGCTGGTCGCGTACGCGCTCGGGCATTTCGCGTTCGATGCGATGCGCCCGCTGTTCGCCTGGCTCGGCTGGTTGCCGAAGATCGATGCGCTCGTCGCCGAACTGCGCAGCGAACTCGCGACCCATCCCTGGCAGGCGTTCTGGATGCTCGTCGCGGCCGGCTTCGTGCCGGTGCCGCTGAAGATCTTCACCTGGGCTTCCGGCATCGTCGGCATGCCGCTGCTGCCATTCCTCGGCGGCATGATCGTCGGTCGCGGCAAGCGCGTGTACGCGGTCGCCGGTGCGATCCGCCTCGGCGGCGAGCGCGCCGAGCGCGCGCTGCACCGCGGGATCGAATGGATCGGCTGGAGCGTCGTCGTTCTTCTCGTCGCGTTGGTCGTCTACTTCAAGTTCATCCGGTAACATACTGGCATGCCACGATATTCCGGAATCGCCGCCGCGGTGCTGACGAGCCTGCTCGCAGCCTGCGCGTCGACCGCGCCGGCGCCGGTGGAAGACCGCAGCCTCGAGCGACGCGTGGCGCCGCCTGCGCCGGCCGCGCCGCGACCGGTCGCGCGGGACGGGCGCTATCGCGTCGAGCGGGGCGACACCCTCTACAGCATCGCGTTCCGCCATGGCGTCGACTATCGCGATGTCGCGGCGTGGAACGGCATCGGCCCGCCGTACACGATCTACATCGGGCAGGAACTGCGCGTGTCGCCGCCGGCGCGCACGGTGGCTGCAGCGGCGCGAGCGTCGTCGCCGCCGGCGCGCGTCGCGCGCGCCGACGACCCGAAGCCGAGCGTGTTCGAGCCGGTCGCTCCGCCGCCGCCGGGCGACGCCGCGGTGCCGCCGGCCGCGCCCGCCTCGGCATCCGCAGCGACTCCGCCACCGACGAAGGCCGGGGACGCTGCCCGACCGCCCGTGGGCGCGCCCACGGCCGCGCCGGTCGCTGCGGCGCCGCCGGCGACCGCGAGCGCAGCGAAGCCCGCAGCCGCGGCGCCGCCGGTGGAAACCCCGGTCGCGGCTGGCGAGGTCGCCTGGCGCTGGCCCGCGGACGGCCGGATCGCCGGCAGCTTCGTGCCCGGCGACCCGACGCGCCAGGGCATCGACATCGTCGGCAAGGCCGGCGACCCGGTGCGCGCCGCGGCCGACGGCACGGTCGTCTACAGCGGCAATGGCCTGGTCGGCTACGGCGAACTCATCATCATCAAGCACAGCCCGAGCTTCCTGTCCGCGTACGGCCACAACCGCAAGCGGCTCGTGAAGGAAGGCGACCGGGTCAGGGCGGGGCAGGTCGTCGCCGAGATGGGATCGAGCAGCGCGACGCGCGATTCGCTCCACTTCGAGATCCGGCGCAATGGCAAGCCGGGCAATCCGCTCGACTACCTGCCGCGGCGCTGACGCGCGTTCCGTTCCGCCACCGCGCGGGTTTAAGCTGGGCGAGTGAGCCCGCCGACACGCCACGACGACCCCGTGCCCGAGGACATCCTCGGCCTCGTCGACGCGATCGAACCGTCGGACGAGGAAGCGCGCAGTTCGGCCAGTGCCTACCTCGCCGAAATCGGCCTCATCGACCTGCTCGGCGCGCGCGAGGAATGGGCGCTCGGGGAGGGCGTGCGCAACGGCGACGCCGAGGCGCGGCGCAAGCTGATCGAGGCGAACCTGCGCCTGGTGGTCAGCGTCGCGCGCCCGTACGTGGGGCGCGGCGTACCACTGATGGACCTGATCGCCGAGGGCAACATCGGCCTGATCCGCGCGGTCGAGAAATTCGATCCGTCGCGCCGCCTGCGCTTCTCGACCTACGCCGTGTGGTGGATCCGCGAGGCGGTGCAGTCGGCGATCATGAACCAGGGGCGCACCGTGCGCATCCCGGTGCACGTGCTGCGCGAACTCGCGCAGGTGTTGCGCGCCGAGCGCGAGCTCGCCGCGCGCCTCGGCAAGTCGCCGAGCCTCGAGCAGATCGCCGAAGCGGCCGGGCGTGGCGTGCAGGACGTGGCGGAACTGTTCCGCGTCGGCGAGCGCGTCGATTCGCTCGACGCGCTCGACGCCGGCGAACGCGCGCTGATCGGCACCATCCAGGACGGCGATGACGGCGTGCACGAACCCGTCGGGCGCCTCGGCAGCGAGCAGCTCGCCGCGCTCGTGGCGCGCCTCAACGAACGCCAGCGCCTGGTGCTGCAGCGGCGTTTCGGCCTCGACGGCACGCCGGTGCAATCGCTGGCCGAGATCGGCCGCGACCTCGGCATCTCGCGCGAACGCGCGCGGCAGATCCAGGAGGAGGCGCTCAAGCGCCTGCGCAAGCTCGGCGCGCATTGAGGCGCGCAGCCGCGTGTCCGACCCGGCGGAAAAGGCGGGCACCGGTGTCCGGGGGTCGCGATCACCGGCGCCCGCCGCGGTCCAACGGCGCCGGGAGAGCGCGTATTGCCGCGAAAGGCGCAGCGCGCGCCCACCGGTCGGACGGCCGACGGGGTTCGGCCGCCGCGCCGGAGGACCACGACGCCGCGCCGTCCATGAAGCGGGAAATGGCGCCCCCGCCGATCACGCCCCGCGTCGCCTGCTCCGGTCTCGCTCGCAGGAGCGCCGCGGGCGCTTGCGCGAGGCATGGCGGATTCGACCAATCCGGATGCCCCCGGCCCGCGTGCCTCAGGGCTGGATCTGCACGCGGTTGCTCGTCCCCGAGAGGTTGCGATTGAGGGTCAGCCACAACTCGTTCGCGCCCGCGCGCAGCGACGGGAAATAATCGACGTCCGCGACCAGCGTCGTCGCGCCGAGCCGGACCGTCGACGGATACGCGCTGATCCCGCGCACGACCAGCAACGGATGCCTGAGCGTGCCCGCGCCGACGGCGATGTTCGCGTCGAGCGCGTTGCCGCTGGCGGCGAACGTGAGCGCGCCGTAGACCGGATCGACGCCCGGCGGCTGGTAGGCGACGGTATCGATGCGGCCCGGTCCCGCCGGCCCGCTCGCGACGACGCTGCCGACGGTGGCAGTGAGGACGAGGGTCTGGCGCGTCTCGATTTCCGTGCGCTGCGCCTCCACCGGCGCGGCGCTGTGCGGGCCGAGCACGACGTACACCGCATAGCTCTTGCGCGGGTAGCCCGGCGCGGTCGCGACCACGCCGTCGTGGACGTCGTACGTCGTCTGGCCGAGAAAGCCGTACGAGGTGCCCCAGGTCAGGCGCGCGTTGTTGTTCGGCGCTCCGACGCCGATCGAGTAGGCATTGGCCTGGTACGGCCAGCTGTCCTGCCACGGCATCGCATAGGTGCCGCCCGCGTTGCCATCCGCGCTGGTGTGGTTCCAGTACGCGGTGACGTCGTGATAGTACGGGTTGCGCGCGCCGGCGTCCTGCTGCGTCATCGTCTGGGTCTGCACGAGCCCCATCGTCGCGTTCGTCGGTGCGATCCACAGTTTCACGTACGGGATCGTGTTCGGCGTGTTCCACGTCCACGCGCTGGCGAGGGTCAGCGGCACGGTGGTGCTGGTGAAGCGCCAGCGATCGCCCCAGGCCACGCCGCTGATGTCGGTCGCGCCGACGCCGTCGATTTCGAGTTCGCCGTAGGGTGCGCGCGAATCGTCGAACAGGTAGTTCGCCGGCAGGCCGCTCATGTCGAACGTGACCGACCAAAGCGGATGGTCGCGGCCGGTCGAGAACGACCAGTCGATCGTCACCGGCAGCGACGCGGTCGCGCCGCCCGGCGCCGGGCTGCAGTGGCGCGGATAGTTCTGCGTGAAGCGGAAGATCGCGTGGTGGCGTCCTTCGAACACGCGCTGGAATGCGCCCGGCGTGCCGTAGCCGAGTGGCGAATCATCGCCGTTGCAGCCGCCGCCGTTGCTCGGCCAGGCCGAATGCGAGACCACGTAGCCGAAGCCACCCTGGCCGCCGTTGCCGTAGTTCGTCACGCCGGCCACGCGGGTCGAACCGTCCGGCATCTGGTAGCGGAACTCGCGCAGGGCGCCGCCGCGGTTCGGATAGCCGCCGGGCGCGACGGGCCCGGTCTGGCCGTCGTTGTGTGCGAGCACGGCGACGCGCGGCTGGTTCGACGCGTCGCGCCAGGTGAAGCGGTCGCTGACCATGCCGGCGACGGTCACGGCGTGCTCCTGCACCAGCCCGTTCACCGCGGGGGGCGAGCCTTCGAATCCGTTGGCGAAGATCGGGTCGAGCACGCCGGACAGCAGTGCGATGTCGTCGAAGTAGACGGTCGGCTGCGTGCCCGCGGCGTTGCTCTGGATGTCGATGCGATCGAACTCGCCGGCATAGGTCGCCGGGGACGGCGGGATCGCTCCGAGCGGCACCGTGACCTCGCGCCAGGCGTTCGCTGCCGGCGCACCCCCGGCGATGAACGGCGCGAGGTCGGCCTGGCCGACCGGCTCGCAGTCGGTGGCACAGTTCTTCTGCAGCACCAGCGTCAGCGCCTGGCCGCCGCTGCTGCCACCGTGGATCCAGAAGTGCAGTACCGGGTAGGCCGACGTCGCGAGGGGGCCGCTTTGGCGCACCAGCGAAATCCCGTTGTAGGCATCGCCGGCGAGCGAGATCGACTTGGTACCTCCGTGCACCGGCGTCGTGTTGGCGAAGTTGCTGCCACCGCCCCAGGACCAGTTGGCGAACCCGTTTTGCAGTGCATCGTCGTAGACGACCAGCGATTGCGCATGGGCGGCGCCCGAAGCGGCGACGGCGACCAGGGTGAGGGACGACAGGCGGCGTGCGGTCATGGCGGACTCGTGCGAGGCAGGCTGCCCGGGAATACGCGATAGCGCGGCCAAACCGGCCACGCATCCCCCGGGTGCCTGTCGCGTGGCCGCCCGGGATGATAGCGTCACCGGCGGCGCCGCCGCGGCCGGCGGCGAGGGGAAGGGCATGAACGCACGGCGGATGCTGCGCCGCTGGCGCGAGCACGACTGGTTTGCCGCGCTGGTCGAGCTGGTGATCGTCATCGCCGGCATCCTGATCGCATTGCAGGTCAGCAACTGGAACCAGGACCGCCTCGACCGCGAGCGCGGCGCGCGCTACGCGCAGCGGCTCGCGGCCGAAGTCGCCAGCGATCGCCACGCGATGGACGAGGCGCTCGCGTTCTGGAAGCAGGTCGGCGACTACGCCCGGGCCGCGATGGCGCACGCCGAGCACGGCAGGCTGGCCGAAGGCGATCGCTGGAAGACCGTGATCGCGTACTACCAGGCGAGCCAGCTGTTCCCGTTCGAACTCGAGGACACCACCTTCCTCGAAATGCGCGACAGCGGCGCGCTGGCGCTGATCGCCGACGAATCGCTGCGCAAGCGCGTCGCCGATTACTACCGCATGGGCGGCGCCGGCCTGCGCGCGAACATCCTCTTCCATCGGCCCGAGTACCGCCCCGAGGTGCGCGGGCTGACGCCATGGTCCGTGCAGGAATACATCTGGACGCGCTGCTTCCGCCAGGGCAGGGGCGCCAGCCAGGACCTGCTCGACTGCCCGAGCCCGATCACCGACGACGAGGCGCAGCGCCTGCTCGACGCGTATCGCGCTTCGCCGACCCTGCTGCCGCGCCTGCGCGAATGGATGTCCGTGATGGCCGTCAGCGCGATCGTCATCGAGGGCATGAAGGGCGAGGCGGGCGCGCTGGCGCAGGCGCTCGAGGCCGCCGCGCGCTGACGAGGCGGGCGGGAACGCGGCGCCTGCCGCGCCGATCGCCAGTCTTCGCCCTCCACGCCCAGCCTGCCGTGCCGCGAGCGGGAGAGGGGACCGCGGGACGCCCAGATTCCGTGGTGCCCGTTGTCCGTGAACACGCACGCTTCGTTCGACGGCCTCGCTTGACGCAGTGGTCGCGCGCGCGGTATCCGTGCGTGCCGGGGCGACGGCGATCGGAAGGATGGGTGGGCGCGATGGCGGGGCCGTTCTCGGTACAGCACATCGATCACGTCGTCTTCCGCGTCGCCGACCTCGACCGGAGCATCGGTTTCTATCGTCGCGTGCTCGGATGCGTGGTCGAGCGCGAACGCCCGCACCTCGGTCTCGTCCACCTGCGCGCCGGGGCGTCGATGATCGACCTCGTGAGCATCGATGGCACGCTCGGCGTGCGCGGTGGTGCGGCGCCGGCGCGGGAAGGAAGGAACGTCGACCACCTGTGCCTGCGGATCGACCCGTTCGACGAAGCCGGGCTCGTTGCGCACCTCGCCGTGCACGGCTTCGCACCGCTGGGTCCGGCGAGCGCCCATTTCGGTGCCGAGGGTGACGGTCCATCGATCTACATCGAGGACCCGGACGGCAACGTGATCGAACTCAAGGGGCCGGCGGTGGCGCCGGAGCGAGCGCACGGCTGAACTCGACGGCGCCGCGATGGCAGCAGGCGTGGCTGGATCGCGTATACGCCGGTATCGGGTGACATCCGGGGCGGGTGGCAGGAGACCCATGGCAGGCACCGTCACGATCACGCTGAACTACACGCCACGCCTCGTGCGCGCGGCCGCGTTGGCCTACGTGCGCAGGGGACTGGGCGCCGGAAGCCTGTGGGCGGTCGCTGCGCTGCTCGCGGCGGGCGCGTTCCTCACCGTCAGCGATCCCGGTGGCGTCATGAGCGGCGTGTTCTACGGGGCGGTCGCAGTCCTGCTCGCAGCGGTCGCCGGCCTCTACCTCGTCCATTGCCGACGCGGCCTCGCCAGGCTCGCCCGCATGCGGCACCCGCAAGCCGTGCTCGAACTCGGAGAGGATGGCATCCGGGTCACGACGCAGACCAGCACGTTCTCCACGGCGTGGTCGTCGATCGAGGCGCTGTGGAGATTCCGCGAGGTCTGGCTGCTGGTGCTCGGCGCCGGCCAGTTCATGACCCTGCCCGTCGCGGACCTCAGCGCGGAAGCGAAGGCGCGCCTGGCCGCGAAGTTCCCCGGGTGAGGACGCGAGCGCGACCATGAAGCTCATCGCGGAAACGTTCGGAAGGAACGAGAGGCTCGACCGCCTGCGCTTCGTCCGTGCGGACGGCAGCGAAGCGCGGCGCCGAGGACGTTTCGACCGGAGCCGGTTCGGATGAATGCGAAGCGTCGCGCGGGTGTCGCCCTGAAGGGGATCGTGTTCGCCATCGCCCTGCTGGCCGGTACGTTCCCTGCGCAGGCGGGTGATGGCGTGGCAGCCACCTACCCGATCCTCGCGATCCAGCGGGCGGCCTCGTCCGACGCGTTGCTGGAGCACGAGCTGACGGCTGCGGAACGCCGCCTGTTCCGCGAGATCGATGCGGCGACGGCCAGGCTGCCCAGCGGAGCGACGCTGGTCGACCATCACCGGGTGGCCGTGGAGATCGGCGCGCGGTACGGCCTCGACGCTCGCGAGAGCATCGCGTTCTTCACGCGCACGACCTTTTCCGAATTCGAGCCGTAGCATCCCCGGCCTCCGGCCAGGTCCCCGCGCCGGCGTTCGCCGACGGCGCTGCGGTGGAACCGGTCGGCCTGGCCGCGCGAAGATGTCGATTCGCCACCGCCTCGATCGTCGGATAGGCAGGAACGCGCCTGCCGGTACGCGGAGGCGCGGGTACTGCGTCCATCCACAGCGAGGATCATCATGGCGACCACCCACGCAACGAAGGGACCCGCTTCGTATTTCCCGTCGATCGAAAAGCACTACGGCAAGCCGGTCGCGCACTGGCTGCAGCTGCTCGAGACCGTTTCGGACCGCAAGCACATGGAGCAGGTGGCCTACCTCAAGACCGAGCACGGAATCGGCCACGGGCACGCGAACGCGCTGGTCGCGCACCACCGGGCCGGACGCGGCTAGCGCACGGATCGCCTCGGCGCGCCAGGTCCGACGCTGCCTGGCGCGCCGCGTCGACCACGCCCGACGAATGCGCGAGACTCGTGCACCCATGCCTGTCGTGCCGGAGCCGCCATGCGCAAGCCGATCGCGAACCTCGACGAGGTCGAGTTCACCGACATCGAAGACAACGGCTACTACACGTCGCGCCGCGCGCAGTTCAGCGACGGCATCGGCGCCCGCAGGCTCGGTTACAACCTGACCGTGCTGCCGCCGGGCAAGGCGCAGTGCCCGTTCCATTCGCACCGTGCCGAGGAAGAGATGTTCCTGATCCTCGACGGCGAGGGCGAACTGCGCTTCGGCGATCGCCGCTATCCGATCCGCAGGCACGACGTCATCGCGTGCCCGACGGGCGGGCCTGAGGTCGCGCACCAGATCATCAATACCGGCTCGACCGACCTGCGCTACCTCGCCCTGTCCAATCGCGCCGAGATCGAGATCTGCGAGTATCCGGATTCCAGCAAGGTGCTCGCCAGCGCGCGCGAACCGGGCACGCCGCGCCTGCGCAAGATGGTGCGTGCGGAGAACACGGTCGACTACTACGACCGCGAGGACACCACGCCGCCAAAAGGCGGCCGGCCCGCGTGACCGCTACGGCGCGCCACGCGGGCCGGCCACCGGCGACCGGCGCGCGACGCGCGGCGTCGGCGCCGGTCGCTGGGCTCAGCCCTCGATGAAGGCGAGCAGGTCGGCGTTGATGACATCGGGATGCGTCGTGGCCATCCCGTGCGGCAGGCCGGCGTAGGTCTTCAGCGTACCCTTCCGGAGCAGCTGGATCGACAGCGCGGCCGAGTCCGCGTACGGCACGATCTGGTCGTCGTCGCCGTGCATGACGAGGGTCGGCACGTCGATGCGGCGAAGGTCGTCGGTGAAATCCGTTTCGCTGAAGGCCTTGATGCAGTCGTACTGCGCCTTCGCGCCGCCCATCATGCCCTGGCGCCACCAGTTCCAGATCACGCCCTGGTCGACCTTCGCGCCCGGGCGGTTGTAGCCGAAGAACGGGCCGCTCGGCACGTCGAGGAAGAACTGCGCGCGGTTGGCGCTGAGCGCGGCGCGGAAGCCGTCGAAGACCTCGAGCGGCAGGCCGTCGGGATTGGCCGGCGTCTTCAGCATGATCGGCGGCACCGCGCCGATGAGGACCGCCTTGGCGACGCGGCCCGGTTCGGCGCGCGCGACGTAGCGCGCGACTTCGCCGCCGCCGGTCGAATGGCCGACGTGGATCGCGCCCTCGAGGTCGAGGTGTTCGACCAGCTGCTGGACGTCCGCTGCGTACGTGTCCATCTCGTTGCCGTCGACGGTCTGCGTGGAACGGCCGTGGCCGCGACGGTCGTGGGCGATGACGCGGTAGCCCTTGCCGAGGAAGTACAGCATCTGGTTGTCCCAGTCGTCCGACGTCAGCGGCCAGCCGTGGTGGAACAGGATCGGCGTGGCGTCCTTCGGACCCCAGTCCTTGTAGAAGATTTCGACGCCGTCGCGGGTGGTGAAGATCGAGCTCATGGGGGTGACTCCTGTGTGGGTTGGGAGGGCGGCGCGCGCGGCGCGCCGCGCCGGGATCACGCGACGATCACGCGACGGTCAGGGTGACGTCGATGTTGCCGCGCGTCGCGTTCGAGTACGGGCAGACGATGTGCGCCTGTTCGACCAGCGCCTGCACCTGCTCACGCGGCAGGCCGGGGGCATGGATCGTCAGGTGGGCCTGGATGCCGAACCCGGTCGGGATCGGGCCGATGCCGACGCGGCCAGTCACGGTGGTGTCCGCCGGCAGCGTGACCTTCTGCTTGCCGGCGACGAACTTCAGCGCGCCGAGGAAGCACGCGGAGTAGCCGGCGGCGAACAGCTGTTCCGGATTGGTGCCGTCGCCGCCATTGCCGCCGAGTTCGCGCGGCGTGGACAGCTGGACGGCGAGGCGACCGTCGGACGAGGCAGCCTGGCCTTCGCGGCCGCCGGTCGCGGTGGCTTCGGCGGTGTAGAGAACGTTCTGGATCGACATGACAGGTACTCCTGGGTTTCGGGGAGCGGCGGACGGCACGTGCGCCATCCTGCTGCGGGACCGAATTTGCGCCCGCGTTTGATACGATCATCAGCGCTCAGTACAGAAAACTTGACTCGGAGTATCGCGATGACCGATCGGCTGGCCGTGTTGCTCGAGCGCTATCCGGTCGCCGCCGACGTCTTCCACGCCGGCGCGCTGTGCGGCATCCACCAGGTCGAGGCGGCCGGCGGGCTCGGCCAGCTGCACCTGGTGCGGCGCGGACCGCTCGAGGTCTTCCATGGTGGCGGCACGCTACGGATCGAAGAGCCGAGCGTGTTGCTGTACCCACGACCGCTCGCGCACCGCTTCGTGTCCGACGCCGAAGTCGGTGCGGACATGGCCTGCGCGCACCTGCGCTTCGATAGCGGCGCGTCCAATCCGATCGTGCGTGCGCTGCCCGACGTGCTCTGCCTGCCGCTCGATGCGATCCCCGGCGCGCACGGCGTGCTCGCGCTGCTGTTCGAGGAAGCGCTGGCGCAGCGCTGCGGTCGCGTCGCGCTGGTCAATCGGCTGTTCGAGGTGTTGCTGATCCAGATCCTGCGCGAGCGCATGGAGAGCGGACAGGTCCAGGTCGGCCTGCTCGCCGGCCTCGGCCATCCGCGCCTGCGCCACGCGCTGGTCGCGATGCACGAGGCACCGGCGAAGGACTGGTCGCTCGACGAGCTGGCCGCGGTCGCGGGCATGTCACGCAGCGCATTCGCGAACGCGTTCCGCGATGCGGTCGGTACCACGCCGGGACAGTATCTGCAGGGCTGGCGCGTCGGACTCGCGCAGCAGGCCTTGCGGCAGGGGCGGCCGCTGAAGCGCGTCGCCGACGATGTCGGCTACGGCAGCGACGCGGCGTTGTCGCGCGCGTTCAAGGCCCATGCGGGCATGTCGCCCCGCGAGTGGCTGCGCTCGCGCGCGACCGCACGCGCCTGAGCGGCACCCAGCAGCGAGGACGCGGGAACGCGACGTACTGCCGCGCAAAAACGTGTGGAACGCACGCTGAGCGAACGCGAGGCGCGCTCTGTACCGTGTGGGAAGCGGGCCGTCCCGGCCCCGCTCCCCAGCACGCACGCGAGGCGCTCGCGGTTGCGAGCACCTCATCGCGAGGGTCCGTCAGATCGCGGCGCCGCCGAATCGGCGCGCCGGTTCCGCGACGTGCGGCTGCACCGTGCCCGCGGCCGGGCGCCACTGTGCGATGCGCGTCGGGTCGAGCGGCAGGCCGTAGGTGTCGATGTAGCCACCGCCGCGGTACGTTGCAGCCTGCCAGTCACCGTCGAAGAGCTTGACCTGCACCTGCTGGCCTTCCGCCGGCGGGTTCTTCGTCATCGTCATCATCGCCTGCCTCCTGATCGAGTTGCAGGCACGGTAGCGGCCCGTGCTTGACGCGCAGGTGAAAGTCGCCGCCGACCGGATCCCGGGCGTCGGCGAGCATTCATGCGGCCGTCGTTCAGTTCTGGATCCGCACCAGGATCGGGTAATACGCCCCGGATAGCTCGGCCGCGTCCCACAGGTAGGTTTCGTCGCCGTAGGACGGATGGCTCTTCAGCCCGCCGGGCGCGGTCGCCTGCACGAACAGTTCATAGTCGCCGTTCGCGAACGCGCGACTGTCGAACGCACGGATGTAGCGACCCTGCGGCGCGGGCACGTCGCGATCGGTCGGGATGAAGATCACGCGCTGGCTCGTGCCCACATCGCCGCCGGCCGGACGCAGGAACACTTCGACCCTGGCGATGCCGGCGGTGCCGCCGGTGCTCCAGACTTCGGTGCTGCGAACCGGGAACACCATCAGGTCGGGCGCCCAGTTGGCATAGCTCGCGTTGCCGGCCGTGACGTGCACCGGCACGTTGCCCGAGACCGTGATGCGTGCGCGCGGGTCGGCGCTGAGGTGGTGCGAATCGCCGACCTGGGTATCGCCGATCTGCTCGAAGCGCGCCGGCGTGCCAAGCCTGGGCAGTTCGGCATGCAGCGGAAAATGATGGATCGCCGCCGGCGGCGTGTAGGCGGGCGCGCTGCCCGGCGGATAGGACACCTCGACGTGGACGTCGAGGATGCCGGTGTTCTCGGCGAAGAACTGGAACGTGTTGTCGCCGACGAGCAGCGGCGAGCCGCCCTGCGTGACCGGACCGAGCGGGACGTGCACGGTGTAGGGGATGCCCCATGCGAGCAGTTCGGGGTCGTACGGCACGCTGTTGTTGTTGCGCGCCGGCAGCGGGTACTGGGTGGCGCCGTTCAGCGTCACGTGGTCGCCCGGCGCGAGCGCGAAGCTCGAGAAGTCGCCCATCTGGTACGTCAGCACGAGCGTCGCCTGCGCGGTCGCGCCGGCGACGACCGGCCGCAGGTCGTCCGGGATGCGCACGGTGAAGGTCGGGAACTCGCCGTTGCCGCGGCTCGCCTTGCGGTAGTCCGTGCCTTCGATGCGCGTGACGTAGTTGTGCACCACGTTCGGCGCGACGTCGGGGCCGTCGAAGCCGAAGTTGTCCCAGTGCAGGAGGTAGTAGGGCACGCCGTCCTTGGGCGTGTTGTAGCCGAACCCGACCCACAGCGGTTCGTAGTCGCCCGGCGCGAGCGCGTGCGGGGCGAAGCTCGCGTCGATCACGCTGCGGCCGTCGATCGACACCTGGATGCCGTCGGTGCCGACCAGCGCCTCGAAGCGCCGCCGCACGTTCGTGACGGCCTGGCGTCCGGCTTCCTCCATGTCGACCGAGGCGATCGGGTGCGAGGCGCCGTCCATGCCGACGATGTTCACGCTGAAGGTCTGGAACTGCGCGCGCAGGCGCAGCATGCCCGCGGGCAGCCCGCTGGCGCCGTCCTCGTCGAAGAAGTCGACGTGTGCGGTGAGGTCGGTGCGCACCGGATTGAGGTCGAGGTACCAGACCGACCGGGGACTGAGCGGCGCGTCCATGTCGAAGACGATGCGCCGGCGCACGCCACTCTCGATCCGCACCGGCTTGCGGAAGCGCTGCGAGGTCTGCGATCGGTCGCCGGTGTTGTCCACGCGCGTGCCGTGCAGGGTATGGGCGTGGTACTGGTCGTTGATGAAGAACAGGTTGAAGCGCGGATCGGTCGAGGTCACCGTGGCGTTGTTCCACAGCGTCTCGTCGGCGGGGCCGAGCGGAAGGTTGAAGTCGTCGAAGTGCGTCAGCGACGCGCGAAGCGCCTCGACCCGCGAGCCGTCGCCGCCCGCGAACGCGAGTACGGCGGGCGCGCTGATGATGCTGCCGAGCGCGTCGATGCGCTCGACCTTGACGCGGTACGGCCTGCCGTTGTCGAGCGGCTGGATCTGCACGCGCCGGTTGCCGGTCACGAGCGACTTGACCACCGCGGCCGTGATGGCCTTGGCCGGGTCGGCGAGGCAACCCTCGTGCAGGCCGGCATGCACGGCGGACATCAGCGGCTGCGCGGCGGTGCCGTCGTCGGGCCACCAGGTGACGAGGAAGCCGGCGGGGTCGGTGCCGCTGCCATCCATCGTCCACCACTGGCCCCAGGCGTTCTCGCCGTCATAGTCCATCTCCAGCGTCGCGACCCGATCGTCGCGCTCGATGCGGACGACCGGTGGCGGCTGCAGCGGGTCGAAGCCGGACCGGAAGATCGATTCGGCCTGCACCGACGTGCATGGCAACAGCAGGATCAGGAGGCGCAGCCAGTGCAGGCGCGACGGCGCTTGCGCGGCGCGCAGGACGGCACGATGCAGGGTCATCGGCATTCTCCCGCGGAGCGACCGGCGCATTGTGCGCCGGTCGGCGGCGGTTTCCGGGCGCTGCGTCACAGGCCGAGATGCCGTCGTGCCGGAAGGCCGCCGGATCGCCGCCGCCCGCATCGTGCCATCGCCCGTCGCGCGCGGAAGGGGTATCTTCGGCGCCGGAGGGACCGGATGAACGGACGAAGGCGCGAAGCGCGGGGCGGTGCACTGCGATGGTTCGTGGCCGTGCTGGCGCTGGCCCTGGTAGGGCTCTGCGTCGCGACGTGGGCGAGCCCGTGGCCGTCGGCGCTGGCGATCCGCTGGCTGTTCGAGTACGGCGGCGCGCAGGCCAACGCGGCGCTCGAGCGCGAGGTGCCGACTGGCATCGAGAGCGAGTACGGCCTACATTACGACACGTCCGACCCGGACGCGCTGCTCGACCTGCATCGCCCTCCCGCCGCGACCACCGCGCGCCGGCCGTTGACCACCGTGGTCTGGATCCACGGTGGCGGCTTCGTCGCCGGGCATCGTGGCGAAGTGACGAACTACGCGCGCCTGCTCGCCGCCGACGGGTACGCCGTCGCCAGCGTCGATTACTCGCTCGCGCCGGGCACGCGCTATCCGCGCCCGGTGCGGCAGGTCAATCGCGCGCTCGCCTGGCTATCGATGAATGCCGCGCAGTACGGACTCGACCGCACGCGGTTCGTGCTGGCCGGCGATTCGGCCGGCGCGCAGCTCGCGGCGCAGGTCGCGCTGCTCGTCTCGTCGCCGCAATACGCGGTGTCGATGAACCTGCAACCGGGCATCGCGCGCTCGCAGCTGGTCGGTACCGTGCTGTTCTGCGGGCCGCACGACGCGGTGCAGATGAAACTCGGCTCCTGGTTCACGCGAACGGTGGTCTGGTCGTACTTCGGCACGCGCACGCCGGACGAGGCCGCGGTCGACGGCTTCTCCGTCGTGCGCCACGTCGATGCGCGCTTCCCGCCGACCTTCATCTCGGTCGGCGACCACGATCCGCTCGCGCAGCAGTCCTACGCGATGGCGGACGCGCTGCGCGCGCACGGCGTGCATACCGACGCGCTGTTCTTCACGGGCGCCGATGCGCCGGGCCTGCCGCACGAATACCAGTTCGATCTGTCGCGGCCTGAAGCGCGCGAGGCGTTGCGCCGGGTCCGCGCGTTCCTGCGGGATCTCTGAATCTCGCGGGCACGCCGGTGGCCCTCGCGGGCGCGTTCCTGCGTGGAATCGATCGAAGGCACGCGGAGGCGCGCGTGACGCTCGCGAGCCGCGCAGGCGGACGCAGGCGAAGCGGGGTCCGCCCGGCGTCCGATCGATGCCGCCGGGCCACCAGGCCGGAAGACGACGGCCTGGAACACGATGACGATCGCAGATGAGGAGGTTTCCATGCGCATTCCCGTCCTGCTCGCGAGCCTGCTCGCGACGACTGCCGCGCAGGCGGCGACGGTGTCGGGCAGCTGCACGCGCGACGGCAAGACGCTCCGCTTCAACGACGGCATCGCGTTCCTCGATGCCCGCGACGAGGGCGGGGTGGAGACGACGACGATCTACCTGACCGCGAAGCCGCTCGACCGCGCGGCGCTCGCGCGCTGCGCGGAATGCCGCGCCGCGCCGGGGCAGAGCACGTTCACGAGCCCGCGTGGTGACGTCGTCGAAGCGCAGCGGTCGGCGACCGCGGAAGGGTGGATGGAGATCGCCCATACCGGCGGCGAGCTCGACATCACCACCATCGTGAACCTCATGTACGTCGCGCCCGACGGAACGCTGACCGGCCTCGACGGCGGCAACGGGCAGGTCGAGCTGTCCGTCAACGACGGCAAGCGGATCGCCGGCAAGGTCGTCACCGAAGCGCGCGGCGAAGGCCTCGATTCGACCGACATGACCTGCGACGTCCGCTTCGACCTCGAGCTCGGCTGGCCGCGCCGGTAGCCGGCGGCGTCAGCGCCGCGCGTGCTGCTTCGCGCGGGCGAGGCAGCGCGTGTACCGTTCGTCGACGCGGCGGGCGAACCATTCGGTGGTCAGCTTGCGCGTGATCTTCGGGCTTTCCAGCGCGATGCGCGGCAGCATCGCGCGCGGCAGCTCACGGCCGGCCTTGCGTTCGGCCGCCGTGAACACGTCGCGCCACAGGGCCGTACGCTCGAACCCGGCATCCGTGCCGCGCTCGAGCGCGCGGCGTATCGCGCGATCGGACAGTCCCAGCGTCGGCGCGAGCCGCCGGACTGCGCGCTCGGTCTCGCCGGGCCCGTCACCGCCATGGGCGACGAGGTCGCCATCGAGCGCGAGGCGCGTGCCGGTGGCGATCGCGACCGCGTTCTGGAACGCGGCGTTGCGACTTGCGTACCAGCCGGCGTTGAGGTCCGCGAAGCGGTGGATCATGCGGTCGTACGGCGCCGGATAGCCGAGCAGGTGCGCGATGCCGAAGTACAGCCCGCCTCTCCGCGTGAACACTTCGTGGCGGATCGTGTCCACACCCGGCCAGGGATACGGCCGCTCGCGCGCATGCGCCTCGGCGAACGCGATCGACACCTGCATGGGGCCGCCGGTGCGCACCGGGTTGGCGTCGGCGAACAGGCGGCGGCCGAGCGGGACCCGGCCGATCATCTCCTCGTAGATCCCGCTGAGTTCGCGCTCGCTGCGCACGGCGGCGATGCGGTCGTTCCAGGAGCGGCCGTCGGGAGACTCCAGCGCGAGCGCGGCGCGCACCGCCAGGCGGGGAACGTGGTAACGCCCGGCGCGGCGATCGATCTCCGCGCGCGCGATGCGGCCGAGGCCGGGCACCTGCGGATCCGCCGTGAAGGTCGATTCCTGCTCGACCACGGCGAGCGCGGCACAGAGGTTGTCGTCATCGGCATCGATCGCCAGTGCGGCGAACGCGGTTTCGACATCGGCGGCCCATCCGGCGCGATCGCGCACGCCCGGCGGCAGCAGGCGCGTGACCTGCGCGCGCACGTCGGCGGGCGCGCGCTCCGGCCGTTCCGGCTTGCGCGTGGCGCATGCGCCGAGCAGGACGCAGGTGGCGAACAGGGCGGCTGCCGCGGATCGGCGGCGTGGCGTGGAGCGGTTCATCGGCGCCGCCAGCGTAGCGGCGGTGCGCCGGAGGTCAACCCGACTTGGTGCGCGCGCGCGGGGACGGGATGCCCGGTGCGGACGCCGGCGACGACGTCCGCTGCCGCGAAGGAATTGCCTCGATCAGCCTTGCGCGAGCCACTCGAGCACGCCGCCGTGCTTCAGGCAGGCGGCTTCGCGGCGCTTGGCATAGCTGAACGTCAGGTCCTTGCACTGCGCGCTGGCTTCGAGGCCGTCGCCGAGGTCATCATTCGACTTCGCCTTCGCCTTCGTCTGCTTCGTCACGCACTTGCCGTTGGCGTCGAGCTGGCCGGGGATGCCGCTCGAGGCACCGGCCGTGCGTGCCACGCAGGTGTCGCCCTGCGCCGCGTACACCGACGAGGCCATCATCGCGGCGGTCAGGGCCACCGCACCCGCCAGCAGGCGGAAACCGATCGTGTGCATCGCCTTCACCCTTGCGATAGGACCAAGACGCACGATGTCAAGCATTTTGCGTGCCATCTCAACGGGATACCCGTTCTTGACGGAGCGCACGTTTCCAGCCTGCCGCCGCGCCGGATTACGACGAACTGCGTCACATCTGGACAGCCAACCGGCGCATTCTGTCGCGGCGCAGCATCGAAACCCGCGGAATCCACCATGCGCGTCCCGGCCGTCGACTTGGCCTTCTTGTTGCTTGGCGACAAGCGCCGACCCGCGCGTCGCTGGAACCGGGCGTCGGCCGAAGGACAGGGGCAAGGGACTCATGGCTTCCACCTACACCACCGGCGGGTCCGAGGTCGTCGTCGCGCGGGCGCGCGTGCGGAGCCGTGCGTGGCGCTGAAGCGCAACGTCGTGCAGTGGGACGACCCCTTGTCGCGGGTCGACCCGCGCTCGTTCGAGCGGCTGATCGCCGAGTACTACCTGCGGCGCGGCTTCCACGTCGAGCATGCCGGTGCGGAAGCACGCGAGTTGCAACGCGACGGCGGCGCCGACCTGCGCCTGCACCGGGGTGCCGAACACATCGTGGTGCAATGCAAGCACTGGCGGGCCTGCCAGATCATGCCGGGCGAAGTGCGCGACCTGTACCAGCTCATGAGCGACAGCGGCGCGACCGGTGCGATCATGATCACCACCGGCGAATTCTCCGAAGCGGCGCTGCGCGTCGCGCGCCAGCTCTCGGTGCAACTCGTCGACGGCCGCGAGATCCGCGAGCTGCTCGATCGCGTGGCGGTCCAGCAGGCCGAGCGCAAGGCGCCGCCGTCGCCGCAGCCGCTGCGCGTCGCCGCGGCCATGCCGGCACGACGGCGGCCGGGCGCGGCGCGCCCGTACCTGGTGCCGGCAATGGTGCTGGCGGGCTGCCTGATCGCGACGATCGGGCTGTCGCGCTCGCTGGCATTCGTGCGGCACGACGGCGCCGATGCGCGCCATGCAGCCGAAGGGGCGCTGCGTGCCGGGCACGACGCCGAACGCACGGTCGCCTCGCTCGACGGCGTCGTCGACGCCAGCTGGCGCGGCGCTGCGCGCCTGCTCGTGACCGTCGCCGACGCGTCCCGACGCACGGCGGCGACCGCGGCGGACGCGTGCCGCGCGCTCGCGCGTGCGGGCGTCGCGCCGGGCACGGTCGTCGTCATCGAAACGCCGCTGCCTGCAAACGCGCCGACGGCGATCGAATACGCATGCCCGGCGCCGCGCGGCGAGGCCGGCAACATGGCGGGGGCGACGCGTACCGCGTATCGTTGAGGGGCCATCCCGACTGCCGCAGCCGCCGGAGCCGTCATGGACGATCAGGATCGATCGGGCTTCCCGCGCCAGCTGGCCAGGGGCCGCGCCTTCGTCTACGTGATCCCGCGACGCGACGACACCGTGTTCAAGATCGGCTTCGCGCGCGATCCGATCGAGCGCTGGCGCAGCCTGCACCGGCGCTTCTTCCGCTTCTTCGACCTCGACCTCGGCGTGCTCGTCGAAGCGCGCCGCGTGGTCGAGGCGCGCACGCTCGAACGCGAACTGCTGAAGCGTTTCGGTGCCTATGCCGCGTTGCAGCCGCTCGAGGTCGTTGCGCAGCGCGGCGGCGCCGGCGAGTGGCGGCGCGGCGTGCTCGACGAAGCGGTCGCCGCAGCGGTCGAGCTCGCCGGAGCCGCCGGCATGCCGGTACACCGTCCGGCCGCACGCTGGCTGCGGATGCACCTCGCCGAGCGGCGTGACCTGCTGTACGCATGGTCGTCGCGGATGGTCGAGCAGGCCGAAGCCGAAATCGCCTACCTGTCCGGCGCCGGCGCGTCGCCGGCAGCGCGCGCGATCGACGACATGCTCGATGCCTACGCCGCGGTCGGCATCGATGTCGTGCCGGACCTGCCCGCGCGCGTCACGACCTGGCTGGCGCGGCGCGACGGCACCCACGAGGCCTGAGACGCCGCGCACGTGCGGCCCACGCGTGGCGCGTCTCGCGCCCGCACGCAATGCCGCCTCGCTGCCATTGCGCGCCGGGTCGACGGCGGCGCCGGCGGCTGCCACCATCGCCGCATCGAGTGGACGGAGACCTGCGATGGCACCGCGACGCCTGTCGGTGCGCGACTTCGATCCGGAAGTCATGCGCCTGTTCGACCGCTACGTGCACGGCCAGATCGACCGCCGCGCCTTCATCGCCGGTGCGGCGCGCATCGCCGCCGGGAGCGCCGCCGCCGCCGCGCTGCTCGACGCGCTGAATCCGCGCTTCGCCGAGGCACGCCAGGTGGAACCCGACGATGCACGCCTCGTCGCTCGCCGGGTCGAATTTCCGTCGCCGGCCGGCCATGGCAACGCGGGCGGCTACCTCGTGCGTCCGGCCGGGGCGCACGCCGCGCTGCCGCTGCTGCTGGTCGTGCACGAGAACCGCGGCCTCAATCCGCACATCGAGGACGTTGCGCGGCGGCTCGCGCTCGAGGGCTACATCGCGTTCGCGCCCGATGCACTGCATCCGCTCGGCGGCTATCCCGGCGGCGAGGACGCCGCGCGCACGCTGTTCCGCGAACTCGACCCGGACAAGGCGTTCGCGGATTTCCACGCCGCGGTCGACTGGCTGCTGCAGCAGGACGGCGGCAACGGCCGGCTCGGCGCGATCGGTTTCTGCTACGGCGGCGGCATCGTGAACCGGCTGGCGACGCTGGAGCCGCGGCTGGCCGCAGCCGTGCCCTTCTACGGCGTCGCGCCGCCCGTCGCCGACGTCGCCGCGATCCGCGCCGAACTGCTCGTCGTGCTCGCCGCGGAGGACGAGCGCGTCAATGCGACCTGGCCGGCGTACGAGGCCGCGCTGCGCGCAGCCGGCGTGCGCTACGCGCTGTTCCAGCCGCACGGCACGCAGCACGGCTTCAACAACGACACCACGCCGCGCTACGACGCGACCGCAGCCGCGGATGCATGGCGGCAGGCGACCGCGTTGTTCGCGCGCGTGCTGCGCGCGCCTGCCGCGGAGCGCACGCCGAATGCGCAACCACCGTCAAGCGGGGGCCGGCAGAATCGCTAGCCGTCCCCTTGGCGACTGCATGCGATGGCAACGACGACCGGTACGATGTTCGAAGAGGGACGTGCGCGAGGATGGCCCGACTGGCGACAGGTCCTGGCCGGCGGCGCACTGGTCGCCGCGGGCGATATCGTGTTCGCGACCACGCTCTGGTTCAGCTGGACGGCGCAAGGCCTCGTCAGCGTGTTCCAGAGCATCGCGGTCGGCGTGCTCGGCCGCGCCAGCATGGAGGGCGGCCTGCCGAGTGCCGCGCTCGGCGCAGGGCTGCACCTGTTCATGGCCACCGCGTTCGTCGCCGCGTACGCGCTGGTCGCACGCGAGCGGCCCGGCCTGCTGCGGCGGCCATGGCTGCTCGGCCCGCTCTACGGCGTCGTCATGTACGTGATCATGAATTTCATCGTGATGCCGCTGTCGCGCGTCGGCCGCTCGCCCTCGTTCGCGCACCTGGACTGGATCGTGCTCAGCGTGATGGCGCACATGGCGTTCGGCGTCGTCTGCGTCGTCTTCGCCCGGCGCGCGCTGCGCCCGTACTGAGCCCGCGCGCTACAATCGCTCTCCCCCGAAACCCAGGAGGGCGTGCCATGGCGACCGGCTGGGCCGGCGACGGAGCCGTTCAGGACCAGATCGACGCGACCGTCGAGGACGCGGTCAAGCGCGCCCGCAGCCGCCTGCGCAAGGGTCCCGGCCTGGAGCGCTGCGAGGCCTGCGACGCACCCATACCCGAAGCGCGCCGCGCCGCCATGCCGGGCGTGCGCCTGTGCGTCGCGTGCCAGGACGAGGCCGACCGCGAACAGCAGGTCCATGCCGGCTACAACCGTCGCGGCAGCAAGGACAGCCAGCTGCGCTGACCGGCAGCCGCGCGCGGGATGTCGATCCGGACCATGCGCGTTCGTCGTCCCGTGCATGATGCGATCCGCATCCTGACCACGGAAACCGCCATGCTCCGCACCGTCCTCGCCTCCGCCTGCCTGCTCGCCAGCACCGCCGCCGTCGCCGAACCGGCGCGCTACACGCTCGACCCGACGCATACGTTCCCGTCGTTCGAAGCCGACCACATGGGCATCTCCACCTGGCGCGGACGCTTCGATGCGAGCTCGGGCTCGGTCGTGCTCGACCGCGCCGCGCGCACCGGCACGGTGGAGGTCGTGGTCGATCTCGCCAGCATCGACTTCGGCCTCGCCGCGCTCGACGAATGGGCGCGCGGCGACAAGCTGTTCGACGTCGCGAAGTACCCGAAGGCGACCTACCGCGGCCGCCTCGACGGGTTCGTGGACGGCGCGCCGACCCGCGCGGTCGGCGAACTCGACCTGCACGGCACGCGCCGCGAGCTGACGCTGGCGATCGACCATTTCCGCTGCGTCCCGCATCCGCTGCACAAGCGTGAACTCTGCGGCGCGAACGCGACCGCCACGTTCGACCGTGCCGCATTCGGGCTCGAAGCGGGCAAGGACTTCGGCTTCGACATGAAGGTCGCGCTGCGCATCCAGGTGGAGGCGGTGCGCGACGAGTGAGCCGTGTTCAGCGCGCGATCCAGGCGGCGTAGTCGCGCACGAAGTCGGCGAGCTGGCGGCGCACCGCGTCGTCGCGCAGCGCGCCGGCTTCGTCGAACGCCTGCGCTGCGCGGGACACCATCATCCGCCCGCCGCTCCAGAAGCGTGCGCCGAGCGTACGCAGCACCGGCAGCCACGCATCCTGCGCGAGGATGGTGCCGAAACCGCCCGGCGAGGCGCCGACGAGGGCGAACGGCCGGTCGCGGAACACGCGGGCGATATCGGACGCGGGCCGCGACAGCCAGTCGATCGCGTTCTTGAACACGCCGGGGATGCCGTTGTTGTATTCGGGCGTGAACAGCAGCACGCCGTCGCTGGCGACGATGCGGTCCTTCAGCGCGACGACGGCGGGCGGCAGGCCGTCGCGCGCCTCGACGTCGCCGTCGTAGAGCGGGATCCCGTGCAGGGTGGCGGCGTCGAGGGTGACGCCGGACGGCACCTCGGCCTGCGCCGCGCGGAGCAGGGCGGTGTTGAAGGAACCGCCGCGCAGGCTGCCGGATATGCCGAGGATGCGGGCCATGCGTCGTTCCCCCGCCGTGTGATGGCGCCGATTGTCGGCGCCGTGGCGCGTGCGCCGCAAGTGTCGAGGCGGGACCGTGCGCGGCGCGCCTCAGCCGTCGACCGCCGCCATCCCCGGCGCCGGGTAGCGCGTGCCGGCGACCGCGTGGCCGGCGAGCACCTCGTCGATCGCCTGCCGTTCGTCGTCGGCCAGCACGATCGCCGTGGCGGCGGCGTTCTCGTCCAGGCGCGCGATGCGGCGCGTGCCGGGGATCGGCACGATGTCCGGCCCCTGCTGCAGCAGCCACGCCAGCGAGAGCTGTGCCGGCGTGCAGCCGCGGCGCTGCGCGATCGACGCGACGGCATCGACGAGCGCGAGGTTGGTGTCGAGGTTCCCATCCTGGAAACGCGGGTTCTGGCGGCGCCAGTCGTTCTCCGCGAGCGCACCGGCATCCTTGATCGCGCCGGTGAGGAACCCGCGCCCGAGCGGGCTGTAAGCGACGAATCCGATGCCGAGCTCGCGGCACGTCGGCAGGATCTCCGCCTCGACATCGCGCGTCCACAGCGAGTACTCGCTCTGCAGCGCGGTGATCGGGTGCACCGCGGCGGCGCGCCGAAGGGTTTGCGCCGATGCTTCCGACAGGCCGAGGTGGCGCACCTTGCCGGCCTCGACCAGGCGCGACATCGCGCCGACGGTGTCCTCGATCGGCACCGTGCGGTCGACGCGGTGCTGGTAGTAGAGGTCGATGTGGTCGACGCCGAGGCGCTTCAGGCTGGCGTCGCAGGCGGCCGCGACGTACTCGGGGCGGCCGTTGACGCCGAGGAAGTCGCCGTTCGGCGCACGCACGTTGCCGAACTTCGTCGCCAGCACGACCTCGCCGCGCCGCTGCCGCAGCACCTTGGCGAGCAGTTCCTCGTTGCGGCCGACGCCGTACATGTCGGCGGTGTCGAGGAAATCGATGCCGAGGTCGAGCGCATGGTTCAGCACGGCGAGGTTGTCGCCTTCCTCGCTCGGCCCGTAGAAGTCGGACATGCCCATGCAGCCGAGTCCGATCGCGGACACCTCGAGCGCGCCGAGCCGGCGGCGCGGAAAGGGCTGGTTCATCGTGGTTCTCCTCTGGTCGCGGATGCGCCGGCGGGCATCGCGGCGCTGCATGTCGGACCGGCATGCGGGCGCGCCGCGCGTTTGCAAGGGTTGCCGAACCGCCGTGCCGGGGTCGATGCGGCGCCGACGGGGCGCTATGCTCCGCGGTCGAGTTCCCCCTCGGAAACCCAGACGATGACCGACACGCTGCCCGACCGCCTCTGCGTCAATCCGAAAAGCCCGCACTACGACGAGGCGCTGCTCACGCGCGGCGTCGGCATCCGCTTCAACGGCAAGGACCGCGTCGACGTCGAGGAGTACTGCGTCAGCGAGGGCTGGATCCGCGTGCCGGCCGGGCGCGCGCGCGACCGCCACGGAAACCTGCTCACGGTGAAGCTCAAGGGCGAGGTCGAACCCTACCTGTACCCGCAGCCGGATGCCGCGCCGTGAAGTTCCTGATGCTGGTCTACACCGACGACGCGCTGTTGCGCGCGCTGCCCGCAGGCGAGTACGACCGCCTCATGCAGGGCTGCATCCGCCACGCCGACGAACTCCGCGCGTGCGGCACGCTGATCGACTCGCAGCAGCTCGAGGACGCGCCGACGGCGAGATCGCTGCGCGTGCGCAACGGCCGCGCGAGCGTGACGGACGGCCCGTTCGCCGAAACCAAGGAGATCCTCGGTGGATTCAACCTGATCGAGGCGGCCGACATCGACGAGGCGATCCGCATCGCGTCCGGCTTCCCCTGGGCGCAGTACGGCTGCCTCGAAGTCCGCCCCGTGCGCGACTTCGATGCCGTTCGGGAGCGTGTCGGGGCGTGATGCCCTGCAGCCGAAGCCTGAAACACGAGGCACACCGGGACTCGCAGGAACCGCAGTGAAGGTGGAAACACGCGGCACGCCGAGAGAAGCAACCAGGAGAACCCCGTAGGAACGCCGCGGGCGCGAATGCGGTGCGCTCGGCTGCACGCAGTCACGGTCGCTGAGACGTGCGGGCAAGGATTCCGATGCCCTTCCTTCGTGCGCTCGGGAGGCATCGTGTTTCCTGTTCTTTTCGGCCGGCGCGGAATCGTCGGCCGCGGCGCCCGGAGGACTCGCCGCATTGCGCCGCGTCCCGTCCCACGGGCCTCGGTTTTCCGCGCGGCGGCGATGGATCCATCGTGCCCGGCCCGCAATCGAGTACGGCGCATTCGGCCAGCGGCGCTGCGGCAAACGGATCGGCGTGGCCCGTTCGTATCGCCCGGAACCGCACGTCCTTCCCTCTTCTGTCGCTGTGCTCCGTGTGCTGCCTGTTTCAATCGGTACCGCCGTTCTTTGCGTGCCGGGCGCGCCTCGTTCCCGGCCTGGCTGGTCACACCTCGCACGCAAGGCCGGGCTCCGCGAGGATCGCCTCGCAGTGGTGGCGGCGTTCGAGTTCGTCGGAGAGGGCAGTGCGGGCATGGTTTTCGCCATGGGCCAGCGCGACGCGCGGCCGGTCCGGCCCGCTGGCGTACCACGCGAGCAGTCCGCTGCGATCGGCGTGCGCGGAGAGGCCGCCGACGGTATGGATCTGCGCGCGCACCTCGATCTCGCGGCGGAACAGGCGCACGCGCGGCACGCCGTTGACGAGCAGGCGACCGAGCGTGCCCTGCGCCTGGTAGCCGACGAAGACGACGTGGTGGCGGCGGTCGTCGAGCAGGTCGGCGAGGTGGTGGCGCACGCGCCCGCCGTTGGCCATGCCGGAGCCGGCGATGATGACCGCGCCGCCGCGCACGCGCGCGATCGCCTTGCTGTCCTCGGCCGCCGGGGTGACCTGCAGGTTCGGCAGCTGGAACGGGCGACGCCGGCCGCGCCACGCGCGCGCGGCGTCGGCATCGAACAGGCGCTCGTGGCGGTCGTAGACCGCCATCACCTTCGCCGCCATCGGGCTGTCGAGGAAGATCCGCCAGCCCGCGAGGTCCCACGCGTCGAAATGCGCGGCGAACCAGTACAGCAGCTCCTGGCTGCGCCCGACCGCGAAGGCCGGTATCACGATGTTGCCGCCGTCGCGGCGCGCGGCCGCGAAGATCTCGCCGAGTTCCGCCACCGTGGCGCTGCGCTCGCGGTGGTCGCGGTCGCCATAGGTGGATTCCATCACCACGAGGTGCGCGCCCGGGCGAGGCGCCGGGTCGCGCAGGATCGGCGTTCCGCGCATGCCGATGTCGCCCGAGAAGACCAGCACGCGGCCGGTCGCTTCCTCGCGCAATTCGACCACGCTCGAGCCGAGGATGTGTCCCGCGTCGTGCAGGCGCAGTCGCAGGCCGGGCAGGATGCGCGTGTCCTCGCCGTACGGCAGCGGGCGCAGGCGGCGGCACACGGCTTCGACGTCGCCGCGCGTGTAGAGCGGTTCGACCACGGCGTCGTCGTCGCCGCGCTCGCGATTCGCACGCTCGGCGCTCTGTTCGGCCAGCGAGGCGGCGTCGAGCAACATGACCGGGAGCAGGTCGCAGGTCGCAGCCTGGGCGAAGATCGGCCCGCGGAAGCCGCGCTTGAGCAGCAACGGCACGCGTCCGATGTGGTCGATGTGCGCGTGGCTGAGCACGAGCGCATCGAGCGACGCCGGGTCGAAGGCGAAGGGTTCGAAGTTGCGCGCCTCGGCTTCGCGCGTGCCCTGGATCAGGCCGCAGTCGAGGAGCACGCGGCGATCTTGGGTTTCCACCAGGTGGCACGAACCGGTGACTTCGCCGCCGGCCGCGCCATGGAAGGTGATGCGCATGCGTGTGCTCCACGGGATCGCCGGGTGAAGGTAGCAGTCGCGCCGCGCGCGGACCAGCGCGCGACTCGCCTACAATCGACGCATGAGCGCCGACCCGCGCGACGATCCCCGACCGCAGCCGCCCGAGCCGCCGGATCCCCGCGACTGCTGCGGTGGCGGTTGCGTGACCTGCGTCTACGACCTGCACGAGGCGGCGATGGAGCGTTACGAGGCGGCGCTGGCGGCGTGGCGACAGCGCCATCCCGACGCCTCCGTGGAATGAGGCGAGTGCGTTCGCGCGCGCCGCGCAAGGTGAAGGAAGTCATGCGCCGGCGGCGCGCCCGCCCTGCTAGCATCGAAGATCCCGTCCGACCGGAGATCCGACCATGATGAAGCCGCTCGTCGCCGCGATTGCGCTGGCGCTGCCCCTGCTCGCGTCCGCCGCCGACGCGCCGAAGTTCGATCCGCAGCGGCTGTCCGACCAGGTCAAGGTGCTGTCGTCCGACGCGTTCGAGGGTCGTGGCCCGGCGACCGCGGGCGAGGAGAAGACCGTCGCGTTCCTGATCGAACGGATGAAGGCGAATGGCCTGCAGCCGGGCGGTGACATGAAGGACGGCGCGCGCACATGGACGCAGGCGGTGCCGCTGCTGCGCTCGAGCATCGAGGGCACGCCGACGCTGTCGGTCGACGTCGGCGGCAAGCGGCAGGCGCTGACCCAGGGCAGCGAGATCGCCGTGCGCGCTGCGCTCGACGGCAGCAAGCGCGTGATGATCAAGGACGCGCCGCTGGTGTTCGCCGGCTACGGCGTGAAGGCGCCGGAGCGCGACTGGGACGACTATGCCGGCATCGACATGCGCGGCAAGATCGCGGTGGTGCTGATCAACGATCCGGATTTCGAGGCCGGGCAGGGCGACTTCGGCGGCAAGGCGATGACCTACTACGGCCGCTGGAGCTACAAGTTCGAGGAGGCCGCGCGCCAGGGCGCCGCCGGTGTGCTGATCGTGCACGAGACCGAGCCGGCATCCTACGGCTGGGCCACCGTCAAGAACTCCAACACCAACACGATGTTCGACGTCGTGCGCGACAAGCCGTCCGAAGTGCATCCGTCGCTCACGGGCTGGATCACGCGCGACTTCGCCGAGGACCTGTTCGAGCGCAACGGACTCGACTTCGCCGCGCTGAAGAAGCAGGCGCAGGCGCGCGGCTTCAAGCCGGTCGTCCTGAAGGACGCGAAGTTCAGCGCGGACTACGCGATGGACAGCGCCGTCATCACTTCGCGCAACGTCGTCGGCCGCGTCGAAGGCGCGAGCCGCCCGGACGAGACGATCCTCTACAGCGCGCACTGGGACCACCTCGGCGTCGGGGAGCCGGACGCGAAGGGCGACCGCATCTACAACGGCGCGATCGACAATGCGACCGGCACGGTTGCGCTGCTGGAGCTCGGGCGCGCGTTCGCGCAGGGGCCGCGTCCGCAGCGCTCGATCGTGTTCCTCGCCGTGACGGCGGAGGAGAAGGGCCTGCTCGGCTCCGAGTACTACGCATCCAAGCCGCTCTATCCGCTGGCCAGGACCGTGGCGGTCATCAACACCGATGCGATGTTCGGCAGGCCCGCGCGCGATTTCACCACCTCGGGCAGCGCCAGGTCCGAGCTGCTCGACGCGCTGGTGGAGACCGGTAAGGAGTTCGGCCGCCGCTACACGCCCGACGCCCATCCCGAGGCGGGCTACTTCTTCCGCTCCGATCATTTCCCGTTCGCCAAGCGCGGCGTGCCGGCGCTGTCGTTCGGGTCGGGCAGCGACCTCGTCGCCGGCGGCGTCGAGGCGGGCGAGGCCGCCGGACGCGAGTACACCAAGGACCGTTACCACCAGCCAGCCGACGAGTGGTCGGCGATCGCCAGCTTCGACGGCATGGTGCAGGACCTGCCGCTGCTGTACGCACTCGGCAGCAAGCTGGCGAATTCGTCGGGCTGGCCGAACTGGGCGGCCGACTCGGAGTTCCGCGCCTTGCGCGACGCGAGCGCCGCGGAGCGCGCCGCGAAGCCGTGAGCCGGGCGACGCGACGATGAGCTGGCTGATCCTGGTGCTCGCCGGCCTGCTCGAGATCGGCTGGGCGATCGGGCTGAAGTACACGGACGGGTTCAGCCGGCCGTGGCCGACGCTGGCGACGATCAGCGCGATGGTGGTCAGCCTCGCGCTGCTCGGCGTCGCGGTGAAGTCGCTGCCGGTCGGCACCGCGTACGCGGTGTGGGTCGGCGTCGGCGCGGTCGGCACCGCGATCCTCGGCATCGTGCTGTTCGACGAGCCGGCCACTACCGGCCGGCTCGTCAGCCTCGGACTCGTCATCGCCGGCATCGTCGGCCTGAAGCTGTTCACGCCGCACTAGGCGCAGCGACGGCAACGCCACGCCGCCGCGCGTGCAACGGCGACGCGCGCAGGCGACCACGCCGCCGCGCCTATGATGGGCGTCCGTCGTGGAGATCCGGGATGACATTCGCCCAGCGCAGGGGTCGCCCGCTCGCCTTCGCCCTGCTGGCGGCAGCATCGCTTGCGACCGCTGCGGAGCCGGCGGCGCACGCATTCTCCGAACGCATCACCCGGGGCGACCTCGCCGCGCACGTCGCGACGCTCGCGTCGGACGCGTTCGCCGGACGCGCGCCGGATACGGCCGGCGAGGAGCGCACGGTCGAATACCTGCGCGCGCGTTTCGAGGCGATGGGCCTGGAACCCGGCAACGGCGACCGCTGGTTCCAGCCGGTGCCGGTGATCGCGAGCACGGTCGACCCGGCGTCGAGCCGTTTCGTGATCGCGATCGGCGGGCGCGAACTCGAGCTGCGCTTCGGCGACGACGTCGTCTTCTCGACCGGCACCGGGCAATCGCGCCTGCGCCTCACCGGCAGCGCGCTCGTGTTCGCCGGTTACGGCATCGACGCGCCGGAGCGCGACTGGCACGACTACGAAGGCGTCGACGTGGTCGGCAAGACCGTCGTCGTGCTCGCCGGCGTGCCGGCCCCGCTCGCGGGCGATGAATGGTACGGCCGCACCGCCTACAAGCTCGAGGAGGCCGCGCGGCAAGGCGCGGCCGCGGCGATCGTCGTGCACGACGAACACGGCGAGGGCCGGTCCTGGGACGTCCTGCGCACGCGCGCCGCCGCACCGCAGTTCGACCTGCCGTACGACGACGACCCACGGCCGCCGGTGCCGGTGCGGGCGCGGATCACCGCGGCCGCGGCCTCACGCGTCCTCGACGCCCTCGGCAGCCCGCTCGCCGCGCTGCGCGAGCGCGCCGCACGGCACGGTTTCCGCGCGATCGCGCTCCAGGGTGGCGCGCTGGACGTCGCGATCGCGTCCGACGTCGTCATCGGCCGCTCGCGCAACGTCGTCGCGATGCGGCGCGGCGCGACCCATCCCGACGAAGCGGTGCTCTATTCGGCGCACTGGGACCACCTCGGCACGCGCGCGGCCGGCGAAGGCGACGGCATCCATCGCGGCGCGCTCGACAACGCGATCGGCGTCGCCGCGCTGCTCGAGGTCGCCGGGCGCTTCGCCGCGGAGCCGGCACCGCCGCGCAGCGTCGTGTTCCTCGCCACCACGCTCGAGGAGTCGGGCCTGTTGGGGTCGAAGTACTACACGCTGCATCCGCGCGTGCCCGCGGCGAAGACGGTCGTCGACGTCAACTTCGACGTCATGGTGCCGAGCGGGCCGGCGCGCAACGTGGTCGTGGTCGGATTCGGCCTGTCCGCCGTCGACGACTGGCTGCGGCCGCTCGCGCAGCTGCAGGACCGCATGCCCGAAGGCGAAGGGCGCGACGAGCGCGACGCATTCTTCCGTTCCGACCACCTCAACTTCGCCGCAGCCGGCGTGCCGGTGCTGTACCTGCGCGGCGGAACGCGCAGCCGCGAGGGGCGCGATCCGTTCGCGGCCTGGAATGCGTTCGGCCGGCGCTACCACACGCCGCGCGACGCGTTCGATCCGTCGTGGGACCTGCGCGGCACGGTGCAGGACGTCGAGCTCGCGTGGGAACTCGGGGCACGCCTCGCCGCGAGCCGCGAATGGCCGAACTGGCGCAGTGGCACGCCGTATCGCGCGATCCGCGACGCGTCGCGCGCGCCGGCGATCGTCGGCCAGCGCTGAGAGCCGCCGCACCGGTCCCACCAGCGATGGAGCGTGGGAATGCGCCGCGTCACTCGTCGCGCAACACGAGCAGGCGTCGCTCGGTCATGTCCTCGATCGCGTAGCGGATGCCTTCGCGGCCGAGCCCGGAGCGCTTCACGCCGCCGTACGGCATGTTGTCGACGCGGAAGCTCGGCACGTCGTTGACGACCACGCCACCGACCTCGAGCCGGTCCCACGCGCGCATCGCGTGCGCGAGCGACCCGGTGAACACGCCGGCCTGCAGGCCGAAATCGGAATCGTCGACGGCGGCGAGCGCGTCGTCGAAGCGCTCGAACGGTTCGAGCAGGGTGACCGGGCCGAACGCTTCGAGGCGGTGGAGCCGCGCCTCGCGCGGCACGCCTTCGATCACGGACGCCTCGAGGCGGTTGCGCTCGCGCCGGCCGCCGCAGAGCACGCGCGCGCCGCCGGCGACGGCCTCCGCGATCCACGCCTCGAGGCGCTGCGCCGAGGCCTCGTCGATCAGCGGGCCCAGGAAGGTGTCGCGCTCGCGCGGATCGCCGGCCTTGAGGGCACGGGTCGCGGCGACGAAGCGATCGCGCAGCTCGGCGTGCAGGCTCGCGTGCGCATAGATCCGCTGCACCTTGATGCAGCTCTGGCCGGACTGGTAGTAGCTGCCGAAGACGAGTCGCTCGACGACGCGGTCGAGCCGTTCGCGCTGGTCGCCGTCGACGATGCAGGCGGCATTTCCGCCGAGTTCCAGCACGACCTTCTTGCGGCCCGCCTTCGCCTTCAGGTCCCAGCCGACCAGGCCGCCGGTGAACGAAAGCAGCTTCAGGCGGTCGTCGGAAACGAACGGGCCGGCGTCGTCGACGCGGCACGGCAGGATCGAGAATGCGCCTTCGGGCAGGTCCGTCTCGGCCAGGATGCCGCCGATGATCAGCGCGCCGATCGGCGTTTTCTCGGACGGTTTCAGCACGAACGGGCAGCCTGCGGCGATCGCCGGCGCAACCTTGTGGGCGACGAGGTTGAGCGGGAAGTTGAACGGCGTGATGAACGAGCAGGCGCCGACCGGCACGCGCCGGACGAAGCCGCGATAGCCTTGCGCGCGTCTGGAGATCTCGAGGTTCAGCACCTCGCCGTCGATGCGTACCGCTTCCTCGGCCGCGACGCGGAAGGTGTCGATCAGCCGCGTCACCTCGCCCTCGGCATCCTGGATCGGCTTGCCCGCCTCGATGCAGAGCGCCAGCGCGAGCTCGTCGAAGCGTTCGCGGAAGCGCGTGACGCAGTGGTCCAGCACGGCCTGGCGCGCGTGCGGCGGCATCGCGCGCATCGGCGCCTCGGCGCCGACCGCGGCTTCGATGGCGCGATCGATCGCGGCGGCGTCGGCGAGGGCGACGCGCGCGGCGACCTCGCCCGAGTACTTGTCGAGCACCTCGAGCGCGTCGTTGGGCTGCATCTCGCGGCCGGCGAGGTAGTAGGGGTGGCGTGGCACGGTCATCGCGCGCTCCCGGGAAAGGGGGACCTGCGTACTCTAGCCGCATGCCCTGAACGGAGCGGGGGCGCCTGCTAGACTCGGCGCATGGGCGGGGCGACCGGCGAGGCGGACATCGAGGCGTTGCTGGCCGGCGTGCGCCGCGGCGACGCCGCGGCGACCGACCGCCTGTTCGGCCTGTTGTATGACGACTTCCGTTCGCAGGCGCACCGCCTGTTGCGGGTCGGCCCGCGCCAGACGCTGTGCACGACCGAGCTGGTCAGCGAGACCTGGCTGCGCCTGAAGGGGCGCGCGCTCGCGGTCGAGGACCGCCGCCATTTCTTCAACCTCGCCTCGCGCGCGATGCGCCAGCTGCTGATCGACCGCGCCCGTTCGCGCGCCGCCGACAAGCGCGGGGAGGGCGGCGAGGCGCTGACCCTCGGCGCCGCCTCGGACGTCGCCGCCGACGAGCCGTTCGACGTCGTCGCCCTGGACCGGGTCATGGGCGAACTCGCGGCGACCGATCCGGCGCTGGCGGAGCTCGCCTCCCTGCACTTGTTCGGCGGGCTCGCCTTCGCCGAGATCGCCGAGTTGCGCGGCGTCAGCGAGCGCACCGTGTTCCGCGACTGGCGCACCGCGCGGATGTTCCTGCTGCGCTTCATCGGCGGCAACGAATAGGCGCGCCACGCGACTGTCAGTCGGCCGCACGCGTTTCCGTAAGGTCGGTCAGGCCCCCCGGAGATGCCTCGATGCGCCGCACCTGCCTGCTGTTGCTGCTGCTGCTCCTTTGCGGGATCCTGCCGCTGCCCGCCGCCCGCGCGGCGACGGTCTGCGTGACCAATGCCGGCACGCTCGCGGCCGCGCTCGACCTGTACGACGTGCAGCCGGACGGTTCGACCCTGACCATCAAGATGGTGAAGGGCACGTACGCGATCGGCGGGGCGCTCGGCGCGCACCACCACACATCCTACCCGCGCTCCGTCGGCCTCAAGCTGCTCGGCGGCTACACGGCCGGCTGCGCCTCACGCGACCTCAACCCCGTCAATACCGTCATCGACGGCCTCGGCCAGGCCACGGCGCACCTCGGCGTGACCGTCCACGGTGACGCCGGCATCCTGATCGAGGGCGTGACCTTCACCCGGCTCGTCGGAGCCGATCCATATCATGCGGCGATCTCGCTCGGACTCGACATCGGCACCAGCGACACGTCGACGATCGAGGTGCGCCACAGCCGCTTCGTCGCCAACACCGCGCGCCGCATCGTCTACCTCGCCGGCGCCCAGATGCGCTTCACGAACAACCTCGTGGTGCAGAACACCGTGCAGCCCGGCGTCGACTCCGCCGCGGTCTACGGCTGGTACACGTACGACGCCGATTCGATGGTGGTCGCGACCAACAACACGATCGCGGACAACAGCGGACCTGGCCTGCAGGTCAGCACGAGCATCCATTCGGACAGCGGCCGGGTCAGCGAGGTCGCCGACAACATCCTTCGCGGCAACGCGGGCGCCGACCTGGTGCTGACGGATTTCGACACCACCGCGAACCTGCTGCTCGTGTACTTCAACATGATCGGCACGACCTCCGGCTACGCGCCCGACGCGAGCAACCTCGCCTCCGATCCGCGCTTCGTCGACGCGGCCGGCGGCAACTACCGGTTGCAATCGAACTCGCCGGCGATCAACAGCGGCGCCTACTTCCAGACCTGGGGTTTCCCGAGCCACGACATCGCCGGCGGGGCGCGCATCGTCGGCAGCCGCATCGATCGCGGCGCGTACGAGTCGGCGATCAATGACGCGACCACGGCCGTCGTCACGACCGCCGGCGACAACGGCAGCAACGCCTCGCCGCTGGCCGGCTCGCTGCGTGCCGCGATCAAGGCCGCGAACGCCGCGAGCGGGCCGTTCCGCATCACGTTCAACATCCCGGGCGGCTGTCCCACGCTGATGACGATCGCGGCGCCGATGCCCGGCATCACCGGCGACGTCACCATCGACGGCACCAGCCAGCCCGGATGGACCGCGAACAGCGCCTTCGGCCAGTTCGACTCGAACCTGTGCATCTACCTCAACGGCACCGGTTCGCGCGAGTTCGGCCTGCGCGTGCCGGCGGGCGCGCCGGCGTCGGCGCGGCTGGTCGTGCGCGGGCTCGGCTTCGCCGGCTTCAGCGACGCCGCGGTACGGCTCGAGGGCGGGAGCAACCACCGCATCTGGGGCAGCCAGTTCGGCGCGATTCCGTTCACCGTCGCCAACCACGACGCGATCCGCGTGACCGGCAACTCCGGCGGCGTCTTCGTCGGTGGCTACGACGACACCGGCGCGGTGAACCTGATCGCCGGCAGCGCCAACGTCGGCATCCACCTCGACAACGCCGCCGGCGGGTCGACCATCGCCAATGCCGTCATCGGCTTCCAGCGCGACGGCCTCGGCGTCGGCGGCAACGCGATCGGCGTGCACGTCTTCAACTCACCCGACAACGTGGTGCAGTACGCCTACATCGGGCACAACAGTTCGCACGGCGTCTCGCTGCTCGGCAACGGCTCGCACGGCAACCGCGTGCAGTACTCGTACATCGGCCTCGACCATGCCGGAGGCGCCGCGCCCAACGGTGGCGCCGGCGTGCTCGCCAGCTTCGCCGCGCACCACAACACGATCGGCGCACCGCTGAACGCGACCTGGGGTGGCAACTTCATCGACCACAACGCGACCGCGGGCGTGTGGATCTCGCCCAGTGGCGGTGCCGGCAACCGCGTGCTCGACAACAGCTTCCACGGCAACGGCGGCGTCGACATCGATCTCGCCCAGGCCGGGCCGAGCGACAACCAGCCGACGAACCCTGGTGTCGGTCCGAACGCGCTGCAGAACTGGCCGGTGCTGACCGGCGCGACGCGCAGCAACGCCGGTGGAGGTGTCCTCGCCGTGACGGGTTCGCTGCACAGCGCGCCGAACACGACCTACCGGCTCGACCTGTACTACGGCCCGGCGTGCAGCAGCAGTGCGGCCGGGCGCGGCAGCGCGCTCTATCCACTGATGAGGACCTACGTCACCACCGGCGCGCTCGGCGAGGCGACGATCGCGACCAGTGTTCCGTTCGGCTGGACGTCCCTGCCGCCCGGCACGATCAGCGCGACGGTCACCGATCCGGACGGCAACACGTCCGAGGTCGGCAACTGCATCGCGGAAACGTCCGACGACGTGATCTTCGCGGACGGCTTCGACTGACGCGGCGCACGCCGCCGCCCGCTGCCCCGCCGTGCGCGGATCGCATACGCTAGGGGGGCCAGGGGGGGGGACGATCGTGACGGCCCAGGACGACGACATCGAGCGCCGCCGGCGCGCCCTCGCGCTCGTGCGCGCCGCACTCGACCAGCCTGACGAGGCACGCGCAGGCTGGATCGCCGCCGGCGCCGGCGGCGACGACGCGCTCGCGCGCGAGGCGCTGGCCCTGCTCGAACTCGACCGCGTCGCCGACGCGTCGTTCGACGGTGGCGGGCGCGAGGAGGTCGCGGACCCGGTGCCGGGGACGGTGGTCGGCCGCTACCGCGTCGAGCGGCGGATCGGCAGCGGCGGCATGGGCGCGGTCTATCGCGCCGTACCGGTCGAAGGGCCGACGCGCCAGCCGGTCGCGCTCAAGCTGGTCAAGCGCGGCATGGATTCCGAGGACGTGCTCGCGCGCTTCCTGCGCGAGCGCGAGATCCTCGCGCGCCTCGACCATCCACACATCGCACGCCTGCTCGACGGCGGCCTCAGCGCCGACGGCCGGCCGTGGTTCGCGATGGAACTCGTCGATGGCGAGCCGCTGCCGGAATGGTGCGACGCGCAGCGCCTCGACCTCGCCGCACGCGTCGCCCTGTTCGCCGACGTGTGCGACGCGGTGGCGTTCGCCCATCGCAACCTCGTCGTCCACCGCGACCTCAAGCCGGCCAACGTGTTCGTCGCGCGCGCGGGCGGCGTCAAGCTGCTCGATTTCGGCATCGCCAAGCTGCTCGACGGGGATGCCGCCGAAGCGACGCGCGCGACGCGACCGTTGATGACACCGGAGTACGCCGCGCCGGAGCAGTTCGATCGCGGCGCGATCACGACCCAGACGGACGTGTTCCAGCTCGGCGTGATGCTGCACGAACTGCTCGGCGGCCTGCGCGCGCCGGTCGGCAAGGGACGCGGCGATTCGCAGCGGCTCGACCTGCGCCTGCGCGCGCTCGCGCCGGCGGACCCGGAGCGGCTGCAGGCGATCGCGCAGGCACGCTCGACCACGCCGGCCGGGCTGCAGCGCGCGGTGCGCGGCGACCTCGACCGCATCGTGCGCCGGGCGATGCACCCGGACCCGGCGCAGCGATACGCGAGCCCGGCCGACCTCGCCGAGGACCTGCGCCGCTGGCGCCGCGGCGAGCCGGTCAGCGCGACCGGCGATGCGCTCGGCTATCGCCTGCGCATGGCGCTGCGCCGCCACCGCCTCGCGGTCGCGGCGGCGGCGGCGGTCGTCGCCGCGCTCGCGGCAGGCCTCGGTCTCGCCACGCGCGAGGCGGCGCGCGCGCGCCAGGCCGAGCGCGCGACGGAGAACGCGCTCGCCCTGCTCGAGACCGTGTTCCTCGGCGCCGACCCGTACCAGGGCAAGGGCAGCGAAACGCGCGCGAGCGACCTGCTGGCACGAGCGAAGGACCGCATCCTCGGCGGCGACCTGCGCGGCGAACCGGCGATCGCGGCGCGCCTGCTCGCCGAGCTCGGCGAGACCTACGTTTCGCTCGGCGACCGTACCTCCGCGGAGGCGACGCTGCGCGAGGCGCTGCGCATCGGCGAACCGCTCGGGGCGGCGGCGCGCGTGCCGACCGAAACGGCGCGCGCGCGGCTGGCGCACTACCGGCTGGTCGTCGACGGCGACGCGACGGCGCTGCCCGGCCTCGAGCTCGCGATCGCGCGCCTGCGCGCGGGCGGGCCGGAAGCGCGCATCGCGCTCGCCGAGGCGCTCGACTTCGAAGTCGACCATCGCTTCAACATCGGCGACCACGCCGCAGTCGCGACGCTGTCCGCCGAGGCGCTGGCCGCGCACCGCGCGGCGTCGGGCGCGGCGTCGACCGACCACGCGACGGCACTCGGCAACCATGCCTCGCTGATGCGCGCGATCGGGCGCGAGGCGGACGCCCTCGCGGCGGCCGCCGAGGGCTGGCGCATCGTGCGCGAGCGCGGCGACGACGCGCCGGCCGGCGCGGTCGCCTACGTCGCACAGCAATATGCGGGCGCGCTCGCCGCGAACGGCCGCGCCGCCGAGGCGGAGCCACTGCTGCGCGAAGCGTTCGCGCGTGCCCGTGCGGCGATGGGCGAGGGCCACCCGCAGTTCGAGGCGCTGACCTGGGAACTGGCCGAGCTGCAGGTCACGGTCGGCCGCTTCGAGGACGCGCTCGCCGGATTGCGGGCATTGCAGGCGCGCGCGCGGATGAAGAGCGCGAACATCGCCGCGATCGAGAACCAGCTGGCGCGCGTCGAGCTCGAACTCGGCCATGCCGATGCCGCGCTGGAGTCGTCCACGCGCGCTCGCGACCTCCTCTGCGCCGGTGGCACCGCGACGCCGCCGTGCCTGGTCGTGCGCCTCAACCGCGTCGAGATCGGACTCGCGCTCGGGCGTTTCGGCGAAGCCGCCACGGAACTCGCGGCACTCGAGCACGAGATTCCCGCGGATGCGGCCCGCGCGCGGGCGCGCTGGCGTCTGCTCGAAGCATCGCGCCTGCGCCTCGGTGGCGACGCGGACGCCGCGGCGGCCCTGCTCGCGGGCGACCTCGGCGCGGCGCGAGGGGTCGGCGTACAGGCGGGGCTCGCGGAGGCCGCGGTGCTGGCCGAGGGCGCGGCGATCGCGGCTGCGCGAGGCGATGCCGCGGGCGAGCGCGCCGATCTCCAAGCGGCTGAAGGCGCCTACGCGCGGACCTGGTCGGTGGAGCCGCCGCGGCTCGCGCGCATCCGGCAGCGCATCGCGGCGCTCGACGCGGCGACGCGCCTCAGCGCGGCGCCACGGTGACCCGCAGCTCTCCGTCGACGAGGCGGATGCGCAGCGCCGTGCCGGCCGGCGCCTCGGCGGCCGAGCGCAGCACGCGCCCGTCATCGCCGAGCACGATCGCGTAGCCGCGCTCGAGCGTCGCGAGCGGGCTGACCGCGCGCAGCGCGCGCGCGAGTTCGGCGAGTCGCGCGCCTCGCCGTTCCAGGCCGCCCTGCGCCGCGGCGCGCAGGCGGTCGCGTGCGGCGAGCAGGCGCGAGGCATCGCGCGCGAGGCGCTGGCGTGGATCCTGCGCGCGCAGGCGCAGGCCAGCCTGCGCGAGATGGCGCGCGCCGCGGTCGAGCACCGCACGCGTGCACCGCTCCAGCCGGGCGCGTGCCTCGTGCAGCCGCTGTTCGATGCGCGCGAGGCGGGCCTGCGGGCGTTGCGCGTTCAGCCGCGCGAGCAGGTGGTCCAGCCGCAGCGACTGCGCTTCGAGCAGGCGGCGCATGCGCTGCGCGAGGCGCTGTCGCTGGCGCGCGAGTTCGCGCGTCAGCGCCGCCGCATCCGGCACGAGCAGTTCCGCCGCCGCCGACGGCGTCGGCGCGCGCAGGTCGGCGGCGAAATCGGCGATCGTGAAATCGATCTCGTGCCCGACCGCCGACACGACCGGAATCGTGCTGGCACGGATCGCCCGGGCGACGCCCTCGTCGTTGAAGGCCCAGAGGTCCTCGAGCGAGCCGCCGCCGCGCGCCAGCACCAGCACGTCGTGGCGCGCGGCGCGCGAGGCGGCCGCGAGCATCGCGATGATCGCCGGTGGCGCCTCGCGGCCCTGCACCGGCACCGGCAGCACCTCGACCACGGCGAGCGGGAAGCGCCGCCGCAGCACGCTCAGCACGTCGCGGATCGCCGCTCCGGTCGGCGAGGTGACCACCCCGATGCGGCGCGGCATGCGCGGCACGGCGCGCTTCGCCGCGGCGTCGAACAGGCCTTCCGCGGCGAGCCGCGCCTTGAGTTCCTCGAACGCGCGCTGCAGCGCGCCTTCGCCGGCCTGTTCGAGCGATTCGACGATCAACTGGAACTCGCCGCGCGCCTCGTACAGGCTGACCCGCGCACGGGCGACCACGCGCGCGCCGTCGGCCGGGCGGAAACGCAGCCACGTGCTGCGCGGCCGGAACATCGCGCAGCGCACCTGGGCGCCGGCGTCCTTCAGGGTGAAGTACAGATGGCCCGAGGCGGCGCGCACGAAGTTGGAGATCTCGCCCTCGATCCACAGCAGCGGCAGCGCATCCTCGAGCAGGTCGCGCACGAGCCGGGTCAGCGACGAGGGCGTGTGCACCTCGCGCGGCGCGGGAGCGGGGGAGGGCGGATCGAACATGGAGTGCGCTGCGGACGGCCGCTCAGGTTACCGCAACGCGGGGGCAAGTCCAGCCGTGCTCAGGACCCCTTGCCATGGCGTCGTGCGGCCCGGCGCGCGGCCGCGTACCGCACCAGCAGGCTGGCGCCGGACCATGCCGCGAACAGCGCCAGCGGCCAGGCCAGCACGCGCGGCCACAGCGCGGCGACCACGGCGCCGGCGACCAGCGCGATGCCGCCGAGCAGCAGCGGCGCCGATTCGGCGGGTCCGAGTGCACGCCGGTTCGTGATCGCGGCGCCGATCGAGTTGGCCAGGCGCAGCGCGCCGGCCGCGGCGCGGCCGGAGCTGCCGCCGCCGCTGCCGGCGCGAACCCCGCTGCGGCCGCCGGCCTGGCCGGCGGAGGCGTCCTCGGCGCGGCGCGCGCGCCGCCGGCGCGGCATCTTCAGCACGATCTCGGTCGCGTTGGCGAGGTCGCGTTCGTACTGCTGCTGCATCGCGGCGGCGAACGCGACATCCTCGATCGCGACGTCGATCTCGCAGTTGCCCATCCAGCTGGCGAGGTTGAGGTTGCTGGAACCGACGCGCGCCCAGCGGCCGTCGGCGACGGCGGTCTTCGCGTGCAGCATCGAACCGTTCCACTCGAACACGCGAATGCCCGCTTCGAGCAGCGGCCGGTAGCCGGAGCGCGACAGCGAACCGACGGCGGGGATGTCGCTGCTGCCCGGCACCAGCAGGCGCACGTCGACGCCGTCGCGCGCGGCTGCGATCAGCGCCTGCACGTACGGCGCGACGCCGACGAAATACGCGTCGGTGAGCCAGAGGTTCGAGCGCGCCATCGAGGCGATGAGCTGGTCGAGCCGGTACAGGCCGGCGGTGTTCGGCATGGTCGCCACCACGCGCACGTCGGTCTCGCCGCGCGGCTGTGCGAGGGCGGCGCGCGTGGCGACCTCGTCGGGCAACGGCTCGCCGATCTGCGCCCAGACTTCGGCGAAGGCGTGGACGAAGTCCACGATCGCCGGGCCGCGCACCGCGACCGCGGTGTCGCGCCAGGGATCGATGTGCTTGTCCGGGTTGCCGAACCAGGTGCCGCTGACGCAGATGCCGCCGACGAAGGCGACCTCGGCGTCGACCACGAGCAGCTTGCGGTGGTCGCGCGAGAGCCAGCCGAGGGGGCTCGCGAACCGCGGCGGGTTGTAGGCGCGGATCTGGCCACCGGCGGCGCGCAGCGGTTCCCAGAACGCGTCGGACGACTGGCCGAGGCAGCCCAGCCAGTCGCGGACGACGTACACTTGCACGCCGTGGCGGGCGCGCTCGGCGAGGGCCTCGACGAAGCGGCGGCCGAGTGCATCGTCGCGGAAAATGTAATTCTCGAACAGGATCGTCGCGTTCGCCCCCGCGATCGCGGCGAGCCAGGCCTCGAACGCGGCTTCGGCGTCGATCAGCAGGTCGACCTGGTTGCCGCCGATCAGCGGCGCACCGGCGGCGCGGCTGAACGCCTGCTCGGCGAGCAGGCGCAGCGGCGCGAGGCGTGGGGCCGGCGGCCGGCTCGTGTCGTTCATGCGGCGCAGTGTAGTCGTGGTGGGCGAACCGGTCATGACTGGCGCGCGTCTTGCTACGGCCGTGGCGGAACCCTGGAAGGACCTGGACCATGAACGACGCCTATCGACGCCTGCGCGCCGGCACCCCCGTCGCCGCGGAGGGCTCCGGCTCCGGTTTCGTCCATGACACGCGCACGCTGCGCGCCTGGATCGACCAGTTGCCGATGGCGAACCATCCGGTGGCGACGCGGCGCCTGCTCGACGGCCTGCGCTCGTTCAATCGCTCGCGCAGCGACGGCCTGCGCCGGCTCGAGGCGCTCGAGCTGCTGCGCGCGCCGGTCGCCCAGCTCGCCGCCGTGACGGACAAGCAGATCGTCGGCGCGAGCTTTCCGCTCCCGGCGCAGAAGGGCGAACTCGGCGGCATCGCGCTCGCCTTCCAGGCCGAGCTCGCGCTCGGCTACCGGCTGGCGCTGGTGGAACTGTGCGCCCCGGCCGGTTCGGTGCCGTTCCTGCGTGCGAAGGCGGTCGCGCTGGCCGCGACGCGCGCGCTGCAGCACGGCGCCGAGCAGCTGGACAAGGCGAGCCTGCTGTACCGCACGCCGCCGGCCGGCGCGTGGCAGGCGATGCACGACACCTACCGCTTCATCGCCTCGCTGCGCCTGGCCGACCGCGACGTCGAGGACCCGGTCCGTGGCGGCGCCGCCCGCGCATCCGTCGTCTACGTGCAGGCGTTGCTCGTTGCCCTGGCGAACCCGTACCGGCATACCCAGCGCGAGCAGGGCGAACTCGTCGCGCTCGCGCGCGTCCTCGCGCCGCTGGCGGAGCTGCGCGACCGCAACGGCCACGACGGCGACGTCGTCGTGCAGACCGACGTCGACCGCGGCCCGGGCTACCTGCCGGAGGAAAGCGTGGACGGCCGCCGCGACGTGCTCTGCCTGCACCTCGCCCGGCTGCTGGCGACGCTCGACGAACAGCTGGAACAGGCCGGTGCCGACGCGCGCACCGCGGGCATCCGCGTGCGCGGCGGCGCGATGGCCACCCTGGATGCGGCGCTCGCGCGCCGTTTCCGCTCCGACTGGGCCGCTCACGGCCAGCGCAGTCACGCCCGCCTCGGCGGCGGCCACGTGCTCGAGACGGTCATCGGCCTGCCCGACCTGCACACCGCACTCACCGGCGGCGAGGATTTCGAAACGTTCATGCACCACGTGCGCGGCCAGGTCATCAGCCTCAGCGAGGCCGACTGCGGGGCGGCGTGGCGCAACGGCTCGAAGGACCTGCCGCGTCCGCTCAAGTTCCCCGCGCGCGTCGTCGACCAGGGCCTCGGCGGCTACCGCGTGGTATGGGAGCGTGGCCCGGCCGGTGAAACCGTGCGCGCGCGCGTCGCCGAAGTGGTCGGGCTGGCCCCGGTCAGCGACGGCGCGCGGGCTGAATGGATGATCGGCGTGATCCGCTGGATCCGCATCGACGACGAGGGACGCGTGGATGCCGGCATCGAGCTGCTCGCACGGCATGCGTTGCCGGTCGGCGTGCGCGCGCTCGACGACGACCGCCGCGCGCCGGTGCGCGGCCTGCTGCTCGCATCGCTGAATCCGGACCCCGGAATCGACTACGATGCACTGTTGGCCTCGACCGAGATCGACCGGGGCGTGCGCGAGATCGAGCTGACCGCGCCCGCCGACACGTACGGTCCGCCGAAGCCCGCGCGCAGCGAGCGCCTCGGCGACCTGCGCGTGCTTGAAGCCACCGGCATCTACCAGCATTTCGCGCTGACCCGGCACTGAGCGCGCCCCGGCGCGCGGGGGAGGGGACGCGCGCCGAAACGGAGTCGACACCATGAGTTCCCCTGCTGACCTGCACCCGGCCGCCCGGCGGCGCGCGAGCGTGCCGGTCGCGATCCGCCCGGTCACCGTCGGCGGCGACGCGCCGGTCGTCGTGCAGTCGATGACGAACACGGACACGGCCGACGTCGCCGGTACCGCGCGCCAGGTCGCCGAACTCGCGCGCGCCGGCTCCGAATTGGTGCGCATCACGGTCAACACGCCGGAAGCCGCGGCGGCGGTGCCGCGCATCCGCGAGCGCCTCGACATGATGGGCGTCGGCGTGCCGCTGATCGGCGACTTCCACTACAACGGCCACCAGCTGCTCGAGGCCGAGCCCGCCTGCGCCGAGGCGCTGGCGAAGTACCGCATCAATCCCGGCAACGTCGGCTTCGGGCGCAAGAAGGACCTGCAGTTCGCCGCGATCATCGAGGCGGCCCTGCGCTTCGACAAGCCGGTGCGCATCGGCGCGAACTGGGGTTCGCTCGACCAGTCGATGGTCGCCGCGCTGATGGACGAGAACCACGCGCGCGCCGAACCCTGGGACGCGGCGCGCGTCGGCCGCGAGGCGCTGATCCGCTCTGCGCTCGATTCCGCCGCGCGCGCCGAGGAACTCGGCCTGCCGCGCGGGCGCATCGTGCTGTCCTGCAAGGTCTCCGGGGTGCAGGAACTGATCGCGGTCTATCGCGACCTCGCCGCGCGCTGCGACTACGCGCTGCACCTCGGCCTGACCGAAGCCGGCATGGGTTCGAAGGGCATCGTCGCATCGACCGCCGCGCTCGCCGTGCTGCTGCAGGAGGGCATCGGCGACACGATCCGCATCTCGCTGACGCCCGAACCCGGCGAGTCGCGCACGCGCGAGGTGATCGTCGCGCAGGAACTCCTGCAGACGATGGGGCTGCGCGCGTTCACGCCCCTGGTCACCGCCTGCCCGGGCTGCGGCCGCACGACCAGTACGCTGTTCCAGGAACTCGCCAAGACGGTGCAGGACCACGTCCGCGCCAGGATGCCGGAGTGGCGCCTGCGCTACGACGGCGTCGAGAACCTCACCCTCGCGGTGATGGGTTGCGTCGTCAACGGCCCCGGCGAATCCAAGCACGCCGACATCGGCATCTCGCTGCCCGGCACCGGCGAGGCGCCCGCCGCGCCGGTCTTCATCGACGGCGCGAAGGCGACGACGCTGCGCGGCGAACAGATCGCGCAGGAGTTCGTCGCCATCGTCGAGGACTACGTCGCACGCAAGTACGCGCCGCGACCCTGAACCGGCGCCGCGGCGAGGCTTCCCGCTGCCGCGGCGCTCGCCTATGCTCGCCGTCGACCTGGCCTGGGACCCCCGATGCGCGAGAACACACTGGTCGTCCTGCTCGTCCTCGCCTGCACGCTCGCCGGCTGTGCGCGCGAACCCTTCCGCTACGGCCCGGCCGAGTACCCCTCGGCCGACGCCGCGCTGGCGGCGGTGCGCGGCGAGATCGACGGCAACGTCGCGGCGGTGCAGTCGTTGCCGGCACCCCTCGCCGGTTCGGTCGCCATCTACGTGCCGTCCGCCGACTTCGCGCGCCGCGGCGTGCGCGATGCCGACGCCGCCTCGCGCGAGCGGGCACGCTTCATCGCCAGCGCGCTGCATGCCGGGTTCCGCGGCATGGCCGAATCGATCCGTCGCCGCGGCATCTTCGCGCAGGCCGAGGTGCGCGACCTCGACGGCGTGAAGCCGGACGACCCCGGGGACGCCGACTACGTCGTCTGGCTCGAACTGGTGTCGCCGAACGCGACACAGTGGTACGTCGCGCCGCGTGGCGCGCTGGACGCGCCGCAGCCGCTCGACCTGCCGCTCGCCCCGGACGTGCGCGAGCGCGTCGCGGGCTGGCTCGATGCGCTCGCGCAGTACGTCGGCGAGCGCGCGGCCGCGGCGCCGCCGTCGCCGTGAGCCACGAGTTCGGTCCGATCCTGCGCGAGGAAGCGCGTTTCGGCTTCGACTTCCTGCGCCGCCACGGCGTGTGGCTGCTGTTCGTCTTCGCCGGCGTGCTGCTGCCGCTGGCCGGCTTCGGAGCGCTCGCGCGCGAGCTGCATCGCGACGGCGGGCTGTCACTCGACGTGCCGATGCTCGAGGCCGCGCGCGCACTCGGCCACGCGCACCTGGACCGCTTCTTCGTCGCGATGGCCGCGCTCGGCTACCAGTGGGGCGTGGTCCCGTTCGACGCGCTGCTGGTCGGCACGCTGGCATGGCGCCGGCGCCTGCGCGAAGGGCTGTTCGCCGGCGTGTCGATCCTCGGTTCGGCGCTGTTGAACCTCGCCGCCAAGCCGCTGTTCGCGCGCGACCGCCCGAGCCTGTGGGAATCGATCGCGCCGGAGGGCAACTACAGCTTCCCGAGCGGGCACGCGATGGGCTCGATGACGCTCGCCTGCGTGCTCGTGCTGCTGAACTGGCGCACGCGCCGGCGCTGGCCGGTAGTGGCGGCGACGGCGGCGTTCGTCATCCTGGTCGGGCTGTCACGCATCTACCTCGGCGTGCACTACCCGTCCGACATCCTCGCCGGCTGGGCCGCGGCGATCGCGTGGACCTTCGCCGTGCACGCGATGGTGTTCCGGGGCAAGCGGTGATTCGGAGTTCGTGATCGGGAGTGGGGGTTCGGTATGGTCGGGACCTCGCGGGAGTCGCCTCTTGCGTCCGCGCTCGCCGTGGCCGCTCCTAGATTCCCGGCTCCGACGGGGCGGCGAGGCCGGTGCCGCGGCGGGCACGCGCGCGGGCGAGGGCGGCTTCGCGGCGGGCGATGTAGAGGCTCGCACCGATGACGATCGCCGCGCCGACCGCGGTCCAGGCGTCGATCGCTTCGTCGAACACGAGCCAGGCGAGCACCGACACCACGACCAGCTGCAGGTAGCTGAACGGTGCCAGCGTGGACGCCTCGGCGAGCCGGATCGCATGCGTCCAGAAGTACTGGCCGAGCGTGCCGAGCACGCCGAGCACGACCAGCAGTGGCCATATCCCAACCGGCGGCGCCTGCCAGACGGACAGCGCGAACGGCAGCGACAGCGGCACCCACAGCCACGTCGTCAGCAGCACGATGGTGTCGGGCGGGTCGCTGCGCGACAGGAACTTGATGCTGATCGTGACGGCGCCCGTGCATGCCGCCGCGAGCAGGGCGACGAAGCTCGCCGACGAGAACCCCTCCATGCCGGGCCGCACGATGACGAGCACGCCGATGAACCCGGCGACGACCGCGCTCCAGCGGCGCGCGCGCACGACTTCGCCGAGGAACAGCACTGCGCCGACGGTGACGAACAGCGGCGAGGAATACGACAGCGAGATCGCCTGCGCCAGCGGCAGGTGCGCGATGGCCCAGAAGCCGGCGAGCATGCCGAGCGTGCCGATCGCGCAGCGCAGGACGTAGAACGACAGGCGGTCCGTGCGCAGGGCCCGCCAGCCGTGGCGGACCAGCAGCGGGGTGGTCGCGAGGGCGCCGAACAGGCTGCGGAAGAACGCGATCTCGAACGCGTGCAGCGTGTGCGACGCATGGCGGATCAGTACCGCCATCAGGCCGAAGCTGCAGGCGCTCGCGGCCATCAGCAGCACGGCGCGCAGCGGCAGCGGTCCGGAGGAGGCGCCGGCAGCGGTGCTCACGGGAGGCATTCCTTGCGGGAGGGCGCGCAGTCTAGCAGGCGCGCGTGCGCGCAGCGCCGGCGTTCCGCGCGCGGCGTGTCGCGGTACCATCGTCGCCCCGGCGCGACGGCGCCGTGAACGAACGGATGGATCCGCCGTGGCCACCGCTGACCTGCGCTTCGTCGTCGCGATCCCCGCCCGTTACGGCTCGACGCGCCTGCCGGGCAAGCCCTTGCTGCCGCTCGCCGGCGAGCCGATGATCCTGCATGTGGCGCGGCGCGCGCTCGCCGCCGGCGCCGAGGACGTCGTCGTCGCGACCGACGACGAACGCATCATCGCCGCGCTCGAGGGCCGCGTGCGCACCGTGATGACGAGCCCGAACCATGCCTCGGGCAGCGACCGCCTCGCCGAGGCCGCCGACCGGCTCGGCTGGGCCGCCGACACGATCGTGGTGAACCTTCAGGCCGACGAACCGCTGGCGCCGCCGAGCGGCATCCGTGCGGTCGCGCAGGCGCTGGTCGAGGACGACGTGCCGATGGCGACGCTGGCGACGCCGCTGGTACGCATCGAGGAACTGTTCGACCCGAACTGCGTCAAGCTCGTGCGCGGTGTCGGCGGGCGCGCGCTGTACTTCAGCCGCGCGCCACTGCCGTGGCCGCGCGATGCCTTCGCGCGCGGACGCGATGCGCTGCCGCCGCACGTGCCGTTCCTGCGCCACATCGGCATCTACGCCTACCGCGCGTTGTTCCTGCAGCGCTTCGCGGCGCTGCCGGCGACGCCGCTGGAGCGCAGCGAGTCGCTCGAGCAGTTGCGTGCGCTCGAGCACGGCCACCCGATCGCAGTGCGGATCGCGCCGGAACCGTTCGCCGCAGGCGTGGATACGCCCGAGGACCTGGCGCGCGTGGAGCGCGTCCTGGCCGGTGCCGAGGGCGCCGGCCCTGCCGTCAGTTGTGGTAGCTGACCGAGCCGATCACGCAGCTGTTGCGCTCGCAGCCGGTGCGGAGCGCGAATGCGATGTTGACGTAGTAGTCGGAGTCGGGCTGCAGGTTGCACCAGTAGTTCGGCGCGTTCGGCGTGCCCTTCCAGAGGATCAGGTTCGCGTCCGAGGTCGGCACGTCGCGGACGATGCAGCCGGGGGTCGGCAGCGCGGCGGAGAAATCGCCCGGCAATGCGCTGAGCGCCATCGTCACGTCCGGGCCGGCGACGTAGCTCGGGTTCGAGAACGAGCCGTGCCGGCTCGCGACGTCGGGCGGCGTGTGGAAGTGCAGGCAGAGGTAGCCGCCGGCGGGAAACACGCGGATGACCGGCGCGGCGCCGCCGACACCGGGCCACGGCGTCGCCTGCGGCGACTGGGCGTTGTTGTAGCCCCAGACGTCGTCCCATTCGGTGACGCGCACGTTGGGCCGCTCGGCCTGGTACACGCCGTAGGAGATCGAGGCGCGCGTGACGAGCGTGCGCGTGGTGCCGTCCGGCAGCGTGATCTGCTGCGGACAGGTGTCGCTGTCGGCGTCGAAACGGTCGGTGAAGATCTGCTGGCCCCAGAGGTCGTCGTCCGCCTGGACGGCGAACGGGACGAGGGCAAGCGCGAAGGCGATTGCGAATTTCATCGGCAGTCCTGCGGTGAACACGACGGAACGTCCCGCCGGTCGGCGGAACACGGAACGCGGCGTCTCGCGAGGAGCTGAATGCCACCCTTCCAGCGCCGAGTATACTCATTCAAGTCACTGATTCTGTTAGGCTGTCGTTAATGTCCCTGACTGCCGCACCAGCACGATCGCCGGGCGAAGGCACGATCTCGCGCATCCTGTTCGTCTGCATGGGCAACATCTGCCGCTCGCCGACGGTCGAGGCGGTCGCGCGGGCGGAGTTCGCGCGCGCCGGGCTCGCGATCGAGGTCGATTCGGCCGGCACCGAGGACTACCACGTCGGCGAACCCCCGGACCCGCGCGCGATCCGCGTCGGCGCCGCGCGCGGCTACGACCTCTCGCCGCTGCGCGCGCGGCAGGTGTCGCGCGACGATTTCCTGCGTTTCGATCGCGTGTACGCGATGGATCGCGTCAACCTGCGCGCACTGCAACGCGTTCGCCCGGCCGATGCGACGGCCGCCGCGCTGTTCCTCGGTGACGCGGAGCTGCCCGATCCGTACTACGGCGGCAGCGCGGAGTTCGAGCGCGCGCTGGACCTCGCCTGCGCGGGCATCGTCGACCTCGTCGCACGCCTGCGCCGGGGCATCGCATGAAGCGCATGCGGCTGGACGTCTGGCCGTCCGGCCTGCACTGGGTCAACACCGACGATCCGCCGCAACCGCAGGCGCTGCGTGGGCGGCTGCTGTTGCTCTGGTTCTGGAGCTACGACTCGGTCAACTGCCAGAACCTCGTCGCGGACCTGCAGCGGATCGAACGCGCGAGCCACGACGGCGTGGTGGTGGTCGGCGTGCACTGCCCGAAGTACCCGCAGCAGGCGCAACCCGCGCGCGTGCTGCAGGCGGCCAACCGGCTCGGACTGCGCCACGCGGTCGCGAGCGACGCCGACTTCGCGCTCTGGCGCGCGTGCGGCATCGTCGCCTGGCCGAGCATCGCCCTGGTCGACACCGACGGCCGCCTCGACTCGGTGCATGCCGGCGAAGGCCGCGCGGCGGAGGTGGAGGCGCGCATCGCCGCCCTGCTGGACGACGCGCTCGCACGCGATGCGCGCGTCTACGAGAGCGCGTCCGAGGTGGTGCGCGCCGAGCCGCGCGGCGCGCTGTCGTTCCCCGGCCGCGTGCTCGTCGACGAGGCGAAGCTGTACGTGTCCGACAGCGGCAACCGGCGCGTGCTGGAGTGCCTGCACGATGGCCGCATCCAGCGCGTGTTCGGCAGCGGCAACCGCGGCCACGCCGACGGCTCGTCCTCGCATGCGTGCTTCGACGAACCGCAGGGCCTCGCGCGCGTCGGCACCGCGCTGTACGTCGCGGACACAGGCAACCACTGCGTGCGCCGCATCGACCTCGTCAGCGGCGAGGTCGACACCGTGCTCGGTGGCGGCCGTGCCGGCCGTTCGCGCCCGGCGGCCGCGCCGGCGCGATCGGTGTCGCCGAATCGCCCGCTCGACCTCGCCGTCGCCGGCGAGGAACTGGTCGTCGCCGTCGCCGGACAGCACCAGCTCTGGCGCTTCGATCCGTGGCGCGGCACGGCGTCGGTGCTGGCGGGCAGTGGCAACCTCGGCCTCGCCGACGGCATGCCCGACGAGGCGGCGTTCGCGCAGCCGAGCGGGCTGGCCGTGCTCGGCGCCGAGCTCGTGGTCGCCGACGCGGCGACGTCCGCCGTGCGCACGGTCGCGATCGCGACCGGCCGCGTCGCCACCGTGGTCGGGCAGGGGCTCTACGAGTCGGGCGACTCGACCGGGCCGCGCGAGGCGACGCGCCTGTGCAACCCGCTCGCGATCGCTGCCGATCCGCGTGGCCTGGTCTACGTGGCCGACACCTTCAACGACGCGATCAGGCTGGTCAGCCGGCGCAGCGGCGAATCGCGTCCGCTGCGCCTGACGCACGTGCTGCGCGAACCCGGTGGCCTCGCGCTCGCGCGCGACGCGCTATGGATCGCCAACACCGGTCGCCACGAGATCGTGCGCCTCGACCTCGCCAGCGGCGTCCTGCGCCGCGTGCCCGTCGGCGAAGGCTGAACGCCCGGAGGCCGTGGCCGCAGGCCGCGTGCCGCACGCCGCGGGCGAAGCACGTAAACTTCGCGGATGACGGAATCGACCGGGACGCACGCCTTCGACGGCAAGCAGTTCGTGCGCACGTTGTCCGGTTCGCCGGGCGTGTACCGCATGTTCGGCGCCGACGACGAGCTGCTCTACGTCGGCAAGGCCGGCAACCTGAAGAAGCGCGTCGGCAGCTATTTCCTCAAGCCGAAGATGGACCCGCGCATCGCGTCCATGGTCGCGCAGATCGCGCGCATGGAGACCACGGTCACGCGCACCGAGGCCGAGGCGCTGCTGCTCGAGGCGCAGCTGATCAAGGCGCTCAAGCCGCGCTACAACATCGTCCTGCGCGACGACAAGAGCTATCCCTACATCCATCTCACCGCCGGCGACTTCCCGCGGCTCGCGTTCCACCGCGGCGCGCGCAACGCGCCGGGTCGCTACTTCGGGCCGTTCCCGAGTGCCGGCGCCGTGCGCGAGAGCCTGGACCTGATCCAGAAGCTGTTCCGCATCCGCAACTGCGAGGACAGCTACTTCCGCAACCGCTCGCGCCCGTGCCTGCAGCACCAGATCGGTCGCTGCACCGCGCCGTGCGTCGGGCTCGTCGCGAAGGAGGAGTACGCCGCCGACGTGCGCCACGCCGAGATGTTCCTCGACGGGCGCGCCGAGGCGGTCATGGGCGAACTGGTCGCCTCGATGGAGCGCGCCTCCGCCGCGCTGCAGTTCGAGCGCGCCGCGCAGATCCGCGACCAGATCGGCGCGGTCAAGCGCGTGCAGGCGCGCCACTACGTGCAGGGCGCGAGCACCGACATGGACGTGATCGCCTGCGCGATCCGCGGTGGCATCGCCTGCGTGACGGTGCTGTTCTTCCGCAACGGCATCAGCCTCGGCTCGCGCGACTTCTTCCCGCGCCTCGCCGGCGCCGGCGACGAGCGCGACGTGCTCGGCTCGTTCGTCGCCCAGTACTACCTCGAGCGCCCGGTGCCGCCGGAGCTCGTCGTCAGCCATGCACCCGAGGACGTCGCGGCGCTCGCCGAGGCGCTGTCGCTGCATGCCGGCCGGCCGGTCGAGGTGAAGGCGAACGTGCGCAGCGACCGCGCGCGTTTCCTCGACCTCGCGCGCCGCAACGCCGACGCAGCGCTCGCCTCGCGGCTCGCCAGCCGCCAGACCCTGCTGGCGCGCTTCGAGGCCCTGCGCGACCTGCTCGAGCTGGAGGAGACGCCGCAGCGGATCGAGTGCTTCGACATCAGTCACACGATGGGCGAGGCGACCGTCGCCTCGTGCGTCGTGTTCGGGCCGGAGGGCCCGGAGAAATCGCAGTACCGCCGCTTCAACATCACCGGGGTCACGCCCGGCGATGATTACGGCGCGATGCGCCAGGCGCTCGAGCGGCGCTACCGGCGCATCCAGGGCGGCGAGGGCAGGCTGCCGGACCTGCTGCTGATCGACGGCGGCAAGGGCCAGCTGCAGCAGGCGCTCGACGTGCTCAACGAACTCGGCATCGAGGGGCTCCCGGTGGTCGGCGTGGCCAAGGGCGAGGCGCGCCGCGCCGGCGACGAAACCTTGATCGTCGGCCGCTCGGGCCGCACCCTGTTCCCTGGGCCGGAGTCGCCGGCCTCGCACCTGATCCAGGCCGTGCGTGACGAGGCGCACCGTTTCGCGATCACCGGCCACCGCGGCCGTCGCGAGAAGGCGCGCGAAACGAGTACGCTTGAGGACATCGCGGGGATCGGTGCCCGCCGGCGCTCGGCCCTGCTGCGGCACTTCGGTGGGCTCGGCGGCCTGTCCAGGGCCGGAATCGAGGAACTCATGCAGGTCGACGGGATCAGTAGACAACTTGCCGAACGCATCTACGCCTCCTTCCATGGATGACGCCACCCGACCGACGCTGCGCATCACCCTGCCGACGGCGCTCACGCTGTTCCGCATCGTGCTGCTGCCGGTGATGATCGTCGTGTTCTACGCGCCGTTCCGCGGCGCCAACATCGCGGCCGCGCTGATCTTCATCGCCGCGGCGATCACCGACTGGCTCGACGGCTGGGTCGCGCGGCGCTGGAACATGGGGTCGGCGTTCGGTGCCTTCCTGGACCCGGTCGCCGACAAGCTGATGGTCGCGGTCACGCTGTTCCTGCTCGTGCAGCAGAACCCGACGCCGCTGCTCGCGGTCACCAGCGCGGTGATCGTCGGCCGCGAGATCAGCATCTCCGCGCTGCGCGAGTGGATGGCCGAGATCGGCCAGCGCGCGCGCGTCCGCGTGGCGATGATCGGCAAGATCAAGACGGCGATGCAGATCGTCGCGATCATCGTGCTGCTGCACCAGCGCGACTTCCCGGAACTGCGCTACTACCGCATCGGCGAGGGGCTGCTGGTCGTCGCCGCCGTGCTGACGATCTGGTCCGGGCTGCAGTACGTGCGCGCCGCGTGGCCGATCCTGCGCCAGCAGCGCTGAGGCACGGGTCCGTCGCAGGCGTGGCGTGCGGCGCGTCGCCGCGGTCGTCGCGGGCGCGCGCATGCCGGCGGCTGCGTTGCTGCACGCGGGTACGACGCCGTCGCTCGTGCACGATTTCGTCGCGATCGGGGTTGACACTGGAACGCGACACAGTATGATGCGCGTCCCACGCGGGAATAGCTCAGTTGGTAGAGCACGACCTTGCCAAGGTCGGGGTCGCGAGTTCGAGTCTCGTTTCCCGCTCCAGATTCGCGAAACCCCGGTACGCCGGGGTTTTGTTTTTGAACCGCGCGCTGCAGGCGCGGGACACGTCCACCACGGCTTGGTGGCAGAGTGGTCATGCAGCGGACTGCAAATCCGCGTACGCCGGTTCGATTCCGACCCAAGCCTCCATGCGAAACACGAGCCCGCAGCGATGCGGGCTCTTTCGTTTCCGGCCGCGTGCCTTACCATGCAGGCGCGCTGCCCGGATGGCGAAATCGGTAGCCGCAAGGGACTTAAAATCCCTCGACCGCAAGGTCATCCCGGTTCGAGTCCGGGTCCGGGCACATCCGCCGATCCCGGCGACAGCAAGCGGGATGGACAGCGCAGGCGGCGTCGCCTGGGCACGCCGCAGGACGCCGTGCATCCCGCCGGCCGGCTTGCGGACCGGCCGTGGCTCGCCCACCATGTCGTGCCGCCACAAGGGGCTTCGCGATGAACCACGCGTTTCGCTGTGCCGGCGTCGGGGTGGGGCTGATCGTCGCCGCGGGTTGTGCCTCGATGCCTTCGCCACGGTCGTCGGCCGTGGGCCCCGGCGAGGAGGCGTGCGCGCCGATCAGCGAACCCCAGGTCTCCGCGCTGTTCGAGCGCTGGAACGGGTCGCTCGCGAGCGCGGACCCGCACCGGGTCGTCGCGAACTACGCGCCGCGCTCGATCCTGCTGCCGACGGTTTCGAACCGGCCGCGCCTGACCGCGGCGGAGAAGGAAGACTACTTCGAGCACTTCCTCGAGGACCGGCCCGGCGGCCGGATCGAAGAGCGCTTCATCGCGCTCGGCTGCAACAGCGCGCTCGATGCCGGTCTCTATACCTTCACGTTCGCGCGGACCGGCGTCGTCGTCCGCGCGCGCTACAGCTTCACCTACGCCTTCATCGACGGGCAGTGGCTCATCACGAGCCATCACTCCTCGGCGATGCCGGAACACTAGGCGCGCCGCGTGCAGGCGCGGACCGCGCGCGTCAGTCGGCGACGCACAGGCCGAACTCGGCCATCCACTGCTCCAATTCGGCGCGCAGGCGTCCGTCGGCCTCGTCCATTTCGAAGGTCGCGACGATGACCCTGTCGCTCTCGGCGTGGATCGCGTAGGCGACGTCTTCCTTGGCGGAAAAGCGGCCGACCGCGTCCTCGACGTCGGTGAGCAGGGCATTGCGCGGCTGCGCCTGCGGATCGCGTGCGACGCGCACGCGCGTGCGCTTCACGGGGCACGCCCGGGGCGGAGAATCGCTCGCAGGGGCGCGGAGCGCACCATCAGCGCCGCCTCCGGCGTTCCTCGTGCTGTGCGACGCGCAGGACGGAGCCGTCCTGGACCGAACCGTTCAGCGCGGAGATCGCATTGCGTGCTTCGTGCCCTTCCATCTTCAGTTCCGCGAAGCCCTTGCATTCGCCGCTGAAGAGGTCGCGCACCAGGCGCAGGCCGAACACGCGGCCATGGTGGGCGAACAGGTCGTGCAGGGCCGAGTCGGTCATCGAGCGCGGCAGGCCGCGTACGTCGAGCGTGATCATGGAAAAGTCCTCGTCTGATGGAAAGGAAGGCGTGGATCGGGCGACGACGTGCCGACGGCCGCCGACCGGTGCGACGATCGTGGCCACGCGGATGGCCTATTTCGCCGGACGCGACGCGGACTCGAGCCGGAACAGCAGGACGCGTTCCGCCGGGAACATCGCCTGCAGGGTGTCCTGAAGGCGCAGCTCGACCTGCGCGAGGTCGAACAGTTGCGGCGGGCCACACAGGCAGTAGCGATAGCTCGAACCGCCGTAGCTGCCGCGATCGGCCTCGCGCAGCACACTGACGTCGTCGCAGCCGCACGCCGCGGACCACAATCGCTTGAGCGCCGTCGGGCCGATCGAAACGCCGTGCCGCAGGCGGAACTGGAAATGCGGGACCTGTGCGCGGGTGGTGCCTTTCATCGCGTCTCCGGTGGCGCGCCGCGCCACGTGCGCGGCGGCGTTCATTCGGGCGCGGAGGCGGGGGAACTGCCGCACGGGTTCGGCGGCGGCACGAGGCGAGACACGATCGAATGCCCTCGTACCATACACCGATTGCGCCGCCGACGCCCGTCATTTCTTCGCGGGCGCCGACGCGCCGGGTGGCGCGCGGGCGTGGTCACGGTGCCGGAGGATCACTCCGCGCGCACGATGCCGCGCGCGACCAGGGTGGCGATGATCGCGTCGGCCGCGGCCTCGGGAGTGCCGCGCGTGGTGTCGACGTGCACTTCCGGCGCGTCGGGCGCCTCGTACGGCGAATCGATGCCGGTGAAGTTCTTCAGCTCGCCGCGGCGCGCCTTGCGGTAGAGGCCCTTCGGGTCGCGCTGTTCGGCGATCGCGAGCGGCGCGTCCACGTGCACCTCGAAGAACTCGTCGCGCTCGACCATGCTGCGTGCGAGCGCGCGTTCGCTGCGGAACGGCGAGATGAACGCGGTGATCACGATCAGCCCGGCGTCGACCATCAGTCGCGCGACCTCGCCGACGCGGCGGATGTTCTCGACGCGGTCGGCATCGGTGAAACCGAGGTCCTTGCTGAGGCCATGGCGCACGTTGTCGCCGTCGAGCAGGTAGGTGCGCGCGCCGAGCGCGTGCAGCTTGCGTTCGACGATGTTGGCGAGGGTCGACTTGCCGCTGCCGGACAGGCCGGTCAGCCACAACACGCACGGCCGGTGGCCGTTCTGGCGGATGCGCGCCTGCTTGTCGACCTCGACCGCCTGCCAGTGGATGTTCTGCGAGCGCCGCAGGGCGAAGTGCAGCAGGCCGGCGCCGACGGTCTGGTTGGTGTAGCGGTCGATGACGATGAAGCCGCCCATGTCGCGGTTGCGTTCGTAGGGGTCGAACGGCAGCGGGCGGTCGAGGGTGAGGTTGCACACGCCGATGCCGTTGAGCTCGAGCGTCTTCGCGGCGAGGTGGTCGAGGCTGTTGACGTCGACGACGTACTTCGGCTGGCCGAACGAGGCTCCGAGCGTGGTCGCGCCGGCCTTCACGAGGTACGGGCGCCCCGGCAGCATCGGCGCGTCCGCCATCCAGACCAGGGTCGCCTCGAACTGGTCGGCGAGCCCGGCGGGATCGTCGGCGGCGCAGACGACGTCGCCGCGGCTGATGTCGATCTCGTCGGCGAGCGTGAGCGTGACCGATTGCCCCGCCTGCGCCTCGTCGAGGTCGCCGTCGAAGGTGACGATGCGGGCGACGGTGGACGGTCGCCCCGACGGCAGCACGCGCACCGCATCGCCGGGCCTGACGCGCCCGCCGACGATGCGGCCCGAGTACCCGCGGAAATCGAGGTCGGGCCGGTTCACCCACTGCACCGGCATGCGCAGCGGCCCGGCGTCGGCGGCCGCGTCGATCGGCACGGTCTCCAGGTGCTGCAGCAGGCTCGGCCCGCGATACCACGGCGTGCGTGCGCTCGCCTCCTTGAGGTTGTCGCCGTGCAGCGCGGACAGCGGGATCGCGACGACCTCGTCGATGCCGATCCTCGCGGCGAACGCGCGGTACCCGGCCTCGATGCGCTCGAACGCCTCGCGCGACCAGTCGACGAGGTCGAGCTTGTTGACCGCGAGCACGACGCGGCGGATGCCGACGAGCGCGACGAGGTAGCTGTGCCGGCGCGTCTGCGTCAGCACGCCCTTGCGCGCGTCGACGAGCAGTACCGCGAGGTCGGCGGTCGAGGCGCCGGTGACCATGTTGCGCGTGTACTGCTCGTGGCCGGGCGTGTCGGCGACGATGAACTTGCGGCGTTCCGTGGCGAAGAAGCGGTAGGCGACGTCGATCGTGATGCCCTGTTCGCGCTCGGCGCCGAGGCCGTCGAGCAGCAGTGCGAAATCGAGCGAATCGCCCTGCGTGCCGAAGCGGCGCGAATCGCCCTCGAGCGCGGCCAGCTGGTCCTCGAACAGGGCCTTCGACTCGTGCAGCAGGCGCCCGATCAGGGTGCTCTTGCCATCGTCGACACTGCCGCAGGTGATGAAGCGCAGCAGGTCCTTGTCGTGCTGCCCGGGCAGCTCGCGGTCGGCCGGCATCAGAAGTAGCCCTCCGCCTTCTTCTTCTCCATCGATGCGCCGGCGTCCTGGTCGATCAGCCGGCCCTGGCGCTCGCTCGTGCGCGCAACCAGCATCTCGCGGATGATCGCCTCCAGCGTGTCCGCGTCGGACTCGATCGCGCCGGTCAGCGGGTAGCAGCCGAGCGTGCGGAAGCGCACGCGGCGCATCACCGGCGCTTCGCCCTCACGCAACGGGAAGCGGTCGTCGTCGACCATGACGAGGGTGCCGTCGCGCTCCACCACCGGCCGCTCGGCGGCGAGGTAGAGCGGAACGATCGGGATGCGCTCGACGAGGATGTATTGCCAGACGTCGAGCTCGGTCCAGTTCGACAGCGGGAACACGCGGATGCTCTCGCCCTTGTTCTTGCGCGCGTTGTAGAGGCGCCAGAGCTCGGGGCGCTGGTTCTTCGGGTCCCACTGGTGCTGCGCGGAGCGGAACGAGAACACGCGCTCCTTCGCGCGCGACTTTTCCTCGTCGCGGCGCGCGCCGCCGAAGGCGAGGTCGAAGCCGTGCCGGTCGAGCGCCTGCTTGAGGCCCTGTGTCTTCCAGAGGTCGGTGTGCAGGGCCGAGCCGTGCGTGAACGGGTTGATGCCGAGCCGCACCGCCTCGGGGTTGCGATACACGATCAATTCGAGGCCCGACTCGCGCGCCATGCGGTCTCGCAGCTCGTACATCGCGCGGAACTTCCAGGTCGTGTCCACGTGCAGCAGCGGGAACGGCGGGCGCGACGGGAAGAACGCCTTGCGCGCGAGGTGCAGCATGACCGAGCTGTCCTTGCCGATCGAGTACAACATGACCGGGCGCTCGGATTCCGCGACGGCCTCGCGCAGGATGTCGATGCTCTCGGCTTCGAGGCGTTGCAGGTGGCTGAGTGCGGGCATGGCGGGCTCGCGGCGGAAAGCGCGAGTGTACGGCGCGCGGCGCGCGCCGGCCACGAGGCGGCGAGGGTTGCCGGGATGTGACGCGCTGGCCCGTCCGCTGCACGCGCCCCGGGCAGGCGTGCCCGGCGCGCGCGAAGGCTTCAGCGGTAGCCGGCGCAGAACGCGGGTGCGTCCTTCTCGAACATCGCGCAGCTGCGCCGGATCTCATCGAGCATCACGCCGCAGGGATTGGCGACGTTGCACGGCGGATGCGTCGCGGGCGAGACCTGCTGGCATTGTGCGACGTAGCGTTCCGCGCGCGCGGCGCCGACCTCGGCCGCACAACCCGTCGCGGTCGCTGCCGCGGTGGCGCCGGCCTTGCGTCGCACGCAGCCGCCCTGGGCCGGTTCGCAGTCGAGTTCGCGGCCCAGCTGGTCCGCGCGCTGGCGCGTGAGTTCCTCGAGGCAGGCGTCGCGCGCGGCGTTCGCGGCGGTCGCGTCGTCGCGACCCTGCGCCTTGAACGCGCACTCGCGGTCGCGGAACGCGATCCACGCACGCTGCGCCTCGCGCAGCCGGCCGGCGTCGGCAACGCCGAGGCCGTCGAGCAGGGCCTTGTAGCGCGCGTTGAGGGTCGCGTCGGCATCGGCCGCGCGAGCCGGCACGCAGGCGAGCATCAGGGTTGCGACCAGGGCGAGGCGAAGCATCGTCGTTCCCCGTGGCAGTGCGACGGAGCCAGCCTAGCAAAAAAGCAGGCGGCCGCTAGGGCGCGCGGCGCAGGGCGAGCACGGCATTGAGGCCGCCGAATGCGAACGAATTGCTGATCGCGGCGCGCACCGGCTTCTCGCGCGCCGCATTCGGCACGTAGTCGAGGTCGCAGGCGGGATCGGGGTCGAGGAAGTTCATCGTCGGCGGCACGATGCCGTCGCGCAGCGCGCCGATCGTCGCGACCAGCTCGATCGCGCCGGCGGCGCCGAGCGCGTGCGCGTGCATCGACTTGGTCGAGGACACCGCGAGCGCGTCCGCGTGCGCGCCGAACACGCGGCGGATCGCCTTGGTCTCGGTCGGGTCGTTGCCCGGCGTGCCGGTGCCGTGCGCGTTGACGTAGTCGACTTCGGTCGGGTCGAGGCCGCCGTCGGCGAGCGCGCGCTGCATCGCCTTCGACGCGCCGACGTCGGACGGGAACACGATGTCGCCGGCGTCGGCCGACATGCCCGCACCGACGAACTCGGCCAGGATCGTCGCGCCGCGTGCGCGCGCCCGTTCGAGCGTCTCCAGCACGAACACGCCGGCACCCTCGCCGAGTACCATGCCGCGGCGCTGCTGCGAGAACGGCCGGCAGGTGTCGTCCGCCATCACGCGCATGGCCTCCCAGGCGCGCACCACGCCGAGGGTGATGCACGCTTCGCTGCCGCCCGCGACGGCGGCGTCGGCGACGCCGCCGCGCACCATGTGGAATGCCTGTGCCAGGGCATGGTTGGACGAGGCGCAGGCGCTGACGGTGGCGAACGCGGGGCCGGTCAGGCCGTGCTCGATGCCGATGTGGCTCGCCGGCGCGTTCGCCATCAGGCGCACGATCGTCAGCGGATGGGTGCGCGGATTGTTCTCGCCGTAGAGGCGGCGCGAGGCGGCGTCGTGGGTCTGCTCGCCGCCGACACCGGTGCCGATGACGACGGCGGTGTTCTCGCCGAGGCCGTCGGCGGCGAAGTCGATGCCGGACTGGGCGATCGCCTCGCGCGCGGCGACCAGCGCGAACTGCGAGACGCGGTCGAGCAGCAGCAGGCGCTTCTCGTCGAAATGCGCGAGCGGATCGAAGCCCTGCACTTCGGCGGCGATGCCGAAGCGCAGGCCGTCACGCGGCATGCTCGTGATCGGGCCGATCGCGACGCGCCCCTCGCGCATCGCGGCCCAGGTTCCCGTGGCGGTGGGTCCGAGCGCGGTGACCGCGCCCATGCCGGTGATGACGACGCGCTGCATGCGGCCGGCGGGTTCGCTCAGGACGCGTTCGGCTGCGTGGTCTGCTCGGCGAGCAGCTTCTCGACCGTCTCGACCAGGCCGCCGACCGACTCGGTGTCGAACTTCGGGTCGCGGTCCGGCATGGTCACCTTGAAGTGGTCCTCGATCTCGAAAATGATCTGGACCGCATCCAGCGACTGGATCTCGAGGTCCTTCAGCGTCGCTTCGGGCGTGATCTTCGCGCGGTCGATCCCCGATTCCTTGGCGATGATGTCGAAAACGGTGTCCTGCACGCTGCTCATTCCACGTCTCCCGTGTCTGGTCTCGCATCGGGTGCATCGACGCGGCGGCGGGCATGATCGCCGGGCCGCGCGCGTTGTTCAAGCCGGCGCTGTCCGCTTCGACTTGGCTCGCGCGCATGGGCATACTGCGCCGCCATCGACAGCGCGGGATCCCGAATGTCAGCGACCGTCTTCATGCTCTGGCTCGCGAACATAGTGCTCGATACTTTCGGGCAGGTTTCGTTCAAGGCCGCGGCAGCGGGGCCGGACCTCGGCAACGGCCTCGCGCGCTGGAAGGCGATGGCGCGGCGGCCGTGGATCTGGACCGGCGTCGGCTGCTACATCGGCGAGTTCGTCGTCTGGCTCGCATTCCTGTCGCTGGTCGACCTTTCCGAGGGCGTGCTGCTCGGTTCGATCAACATCGTCGCGGTCATGATCGCCGGCCGCCTGCTGTTCGCCGAGAAGTTCTCGCCGCTGCGCACGGCCGGCATCCTGCTGATCGCGATCGGCGTCGCCGTCGTCGGCCTCGGAGGCTAGGGCGATGCGCCGCTTCTACCTGATCGGCTTCCTCGTCCTCGTCGCGTTCGACACCTTCGCCCAGGTCTGCTTCAAGCTGACCGCGAACCAGGCCTTCCCGCCCGAGGCGAGCCTGGTCTGGCTGCTGCGCGTGATGTCCTCGCCGTGGGTCTACTGCGCGATCGCGTGCTACATCGGTGCGTTCGTGACCTGGATGACCCTGCTCGAGCACGCGCCGATCGGGCCGGCCTTCGCCGCCTCGCACCTCGAGGTCATCAGCGTGATGGCGCTGTCGGTCGTGCTGTTCGGCGAACGGATCGGCGCGCCGCAGCTGATCGGTGCCGCGCTGATCATCGCCGGCATCGTCTGCCTCGCGATCAGCGAAACCGATGCGGACGCGACGCCGCGCCACTGAGATCCCGCCGACCGCGGGACTGCCGCCGCGCCTGGCCGACCTGTGGCCGGCGCGCGGTCCGGCGCTGGACGAGCGCGCGGCCGCCTTCCTCGGCGTCGATGCGGTGCAGGTCGAATGCTCCGGCACGGCCGCGCTGGTCGTCGCGCTGGAGACGCTCAGGCGCGGCAGCAGCGACCGGCGCGCGGTGGTCGTGCCCGCATACACCTGCCCGCTGGTCGCGTTCGCAGTCGCGCACTGCGGCCTCGAACTTCGACCGTGCGACCTCATCCGGGGCGGCATCGATTTCGATCCGGTGGCGCTCGAGCGCTGCTGCGACGGCGACGTGCTCGCGGTGGTCCCGACCCACCTCGGTGGCCGCGTCGCCGAGCTCGGCCCGACCCTCGCGGTCGCGCGACGCGTCGGCGCGTTCGTGATCGAGGATGCGGCGCAGGCGTTCGGCGCGCGCGCCGGCGGCCGCAGCGTCGGCCTCGAAGGCGACATCGGCTTCTTCAGCCTCGCCGTCGGCAAGGGCCTGACGACCTACGAGGGCGGCCTGATGATCGCGCGCGACGCGGCGCTGCGGGCCGGGCTCGCCGCGACCTCGCGCGAGCGCGTGCCGCGCAGCATCGGCTGGGAACTGCGCCGTTCGGCCGAGCTGCTCGCCTATCACCTGCTGTACCGGCCGCGGCCGTTGCGGTTCGCGTACGGTCACCACCTGCGGCGCGCCTTGCGCCGCGGCGATCCGGTCGCCGCGGTCGGCGACGATTTCGATGCGGAGATCCCGCTGCACACGCTCGGCGCATGGCGGCGCGGCGTCGGCGCACGCGCGTTCCGGCGCCTGCCACGCTTCCTTGCCGACGGCGCTTCGCGGGCCCGCGCGCGCGTGGCACGGCTGGCGGCGATCCGCGGCGTGCACGTGGTCGGCGATGCCGCTGGCGGGGAAGGCACCTGGCCGTTCTTCATGCTCGTGTTCGACGCCGCGGCGCGGCGTGATGCCGTGCTCGAGGAACTCTGGGGCGCAGGCGTCGGCGTGAGCCGGCTCTTCATCCACGCGCTGCCGGACTACGCCGATCTCGGTCGCGTGGTCGGGCCGGCCGACGTGCCGAATGCGCGTGCCTTCGCCGCGTCGATGCTGACGCTGTCCAACAGTCCATGGCTCGACGACGCGACCTTCGCCGAGGTCGTCGAGCGGATCGAGCGCATCGCGGGCGGCTAGGCGTCGCCGTCATGCGCAGGTCGCATGACGTCGGCAGGCTCGATGCCCGTGAAGCTCCACCTGCTGCGCCGCAGCAGCGAGCCCCGCCAAGCGCTGTTGTAAACTGGTCCGATCGCGCACGCGACGCGCGCGATCCATTCTCCTGGGGGAAATTCCGTGATGCCGCTGCCAGTCGAGCGCCCGCCGGTCGTGCGGGGCAAACCGCCTTTCGTTGCAAGCTTCCATCGTGCCGTCCGCCGCGCCTGCGTGCTGGCGTTCGGCGTCCTCGCGGCACCGGCCTTCGCGCAGGTCTCGCTGACCGCGCTCGACGTCGCCTACACGCAGAACTTCGATGGACTGCCCGCGAGCGGCTCGGCGACCTGGACCGACAACGCGACGATTCCGGGCTGGTACCACGCGCGCACCGGCAACGGCGTGACGATCGTCGCCAACGACGGCAGCAGCAACGCCGGCAACTTCTACAGCTACGGCACCGGCACGAACGCGGATCGCGCGCTCGGCTCGCTGGGTTCGGGCAACGCCGCGATCGGCAACCTGTTCTACGGCGTGCGCCTCGCCAACAATACCGGCGCGACGATCACCTCCCTCGACGTGAGCTACGTCGGCGAGCAGTGGCGCAACAGCGCGGCCGTGGCGCAGACCGCCGCGTTCTCGTACCTGGTCGGCGCGCCGACGGTCGGGGGCGGCCTGCCCGAGTTCCAGGCGCCCGGCACGGCGGTGGCGAATCTCGACTTCACCAGCCCGATCACCGGCGGCACGGCCGGGGCGCTGAACGGCAACCTCGCCGCGAACCGCGTGCCGATCTCCTTCACGATCACCGGCCTGTCGATCGCGAACGGCACCGAGATCATGCTGCGCTGGTCCGACCCGGACCAGGGCGGTGCGGACCACGGCCTCGCGATCGACGACTTCTCGGTGACGCCGCATGGTGGCGGCGGTGGGGGCGTCGCGCTCCGCATCAACGACGTCTCCCTCGCCGAGGGCAATGCGGGCACGACGACGTTTTCGTTCACGGTCACCCTGAACGGCCCGTCCCCGCCGGGCGGCGTCACCTTCGACATCGCGACCGCGGACGGCACGGCGACGTCGGCGAGCGGTGACTACGTGCAGAAGTCGCTCACCGGCCAGACCATCCCGACGGGCAGCAGCATCTACACGTTCAACGTGGTGGTGAACGGTGACACGACGAGCGAGCCGAACGAGACGTTCTTCGTCAACGTCACCAACGTGACCGGCGCGGTCGTCGCGGACGGCCAGGGGCAGGGCACGATCATCAATGACGACGTGACCGTGTCCAGGATCCACGACGTCCAGGGCAACGGCGCGGCGACGCCGGTCGCCGGCGCGACCGTCACCGTCGAAGGCATCGTGACGGCCGAGTTCCTGGGCTCGAACAAGCTGAGCGGTTTCTTCCTGCAGGAGGAGGACGCGGAAGCGGATGCCGATCCGGCCACGTCCGAAGGCATCTTCGTGTTCTGCACCTCGTGCGCCGCCGGCGCCGTCGTCGAAGGCCAGCGCGTGCGCGTGACCGGCGAGGTCAGCGAGTTCTTCGACATGACGGAGTTGAACACGGCGCCCATCGACGTGGTCGTCACCGACGCCGGCAACCACCTCGCCGAGGTGACCCCCGTTTCGATCTCGCTGCCGGTGACCGGTCCGGACCTGAACGCGTTCTACGAGAAGTACGAGGGCATGCTGGTCACGTTCGTCGACACGCTGAGCGTGTCGGAGTTCTTCGAGCTGCCGCGCTACGGCCAGATCGAGCTGGTGCAGGGCGGGCTGTCGCGCACCTACACCGAGGACAACGTGCCGAGCGTCGCCGGCCTCGCCGCGCACCTCGATGCGCTCGCGCGCCGCAGCGTGATCCTCGACGACGACAACAACGTGCAGAATTCGGTGCTGGCGCAGCCCGACGGCCTGCAGGCGATGTACTGGCCGCACGCCAACGGCGGCTTCGGCGTCGGCACGCAGGGCGTGGACTATTTCCGCGGCGGCGACACCGTGACCGGCCTGACTGGCGTGCTGCACTGGTCGTACGCCGGCCTGAGCGGCACCGATGCCTGGCGCGTGCGCCCGACGGTGTCCCACCCGGTCAGCTTCACTGTCGCCAATCCGCGTCCGGCGACACCGCCGTCCGTCGCCGGTTCGATCCGCGTCGTCGGCATGAACCTGCTGAACTACTTCACGACGATCGACACCACCGCGAGTTCGAACTCGGGGCCATGCGGCCCGAGCGGCACGCTCGACTGCCGTGGTGCCGACAGCATCGCCGAGCTGAATCGCCAGCGTGAGCGCACCTCGATCGTGATCTGCGACCTGAACCCGGATGCCGCCGGATTCGTCGAGCTGGAGAACACCGCGTCGACCACGATCAATGACCTGCTCGGCGCGGTCAACGCGCGTTGCGGCGGCAGCCATCCGTACGTGGCCGCGAGCACCGGCGGCACGCTCGGCACCGACGCGATCCGCGTGCAGATCGTCTATCGCAGCGGTGTGCTCGCGCCGGTCGGCTCGCCGCTGGTCGACAACGACTCGATCCACGACCGTCCGCCGACCGCGCAGGTGTTCGACGTGGTCGACGCGTCGAACCCGGCACTCGGCCAGCGCTTCACGATCATCGCGAACCACTTCAAGTCGAAGGGCAGCTGCCCGTCCGCGGGTGACCCCAACGCCGACCAGGGCGACGGCCAGGGCTGCTGGGCGATCAAGCGCACGCAGCAGTCGACGCGCTTGCTGAACTGGATCTCGTCGACGGTCATCCCGGCCGCCGGCGATCCGGACGTGCTGCTGCTCGGCGACTTCAACTCCTACGCGAAGGAACCGCCGGTCACGACCCTGGTCGCGGCCGGCTACAGCGACCTCATCACGGCGCTGCACGGCACGGCGGCCTATTCGTACCGCTTCGACGGCGAGCTCGGCCATCTCGACTACGCCCTCGCGAGCGCGAGCCTGGCGGCCCAGGTCACCGGTGCCGACGCATGGCACATCAACGCGGACGAGGTGCCCTCGTTCGACTACAACGACGAGATCCGTGACACCGGCGAAGCGGCGCAGGAGGAGAAGCCGAACGGTGCGTCGCTGCTGCCGCCGCGCGTGGTCTACGAGCCCGCCTCGCCGTTCCGCGCGTCGGACCACGACCCGGTGCTGGTCGGCCTGTTCGGCACGCCCGCCACGCACACCGTCACGGCGATGGTCGGCACGGGTTCGGGTTCCATCACGCCGCCGAGCGCGGTGGTGAACGACGGTGCGACGACGGCGTTCACGGTCACGCCGGCTGCGGGCTTCCACATCGACGCGGTCACGGGTTGCGGCGGTTCGCTGGCTGCCAACACGTACACCACGGGCGCGATCACGGCCGACTGCACGGTCACGGCGAACTTCGCGCCGGACGGCGCCGGCACGCCGGTCGCGTCGGTGACGCCGACGTCGCTGAGCTTCACGGTGGACGAGGGCGACAGCGCGTCGGACGTGCTGACGATCGCGAACACGGGCGGCGGCACTCTGAACTGGACGCTGGTGGAAGCGCCGGCGAAGTCGCCGACGGACGCGGGCGAGGGCACGGTGGCGAACACGAACGTGGCGGCGACGAGCGGCCGCGGCGTGATGTCGCCGACGGGGGATGCGCCGCGCGCGAACCCGGCGCCGATGGCGGTGGTGATCAACGAGGGCTTCGATGACTTCGCGAGCCTGATCAGTGGTGGTGGCTGGATCACGGCGAACC
>Ga0180220_1000202_pt1 | contig 93070 bp, 95 predicted proteins | sample eDN5th37CBELigBY_FD_151335 | JGI IMG/M metagenome (GOLD analysis project Ga0180220, IMG submission 151335) | Enriched backyard soil microbial communities from Emeryville, California, USA - eDNA 5th pass 37_C BE-Lig BY (version 2) (version 2) | ecosystem: Environmental > Terrestrial > Soil >...
CCGTCGCCCCGATCGCCTCGATGATCGCCGGATAGTCCGCCGGATCGACGACCACCGTGACATAGGCGTGGTTCTTGGCCGCCGAACGGATCATTGCTGGCCCGCCGATATCGATGTTCTCGATGGTCTCGTCATAGCCTGCGCCGCGCGCGATCGTTGCCTCGAACGGATAGAGATTGACCACCACCAGATCGATGGCGCCGATCCCATGCGCATCCATGGCCGCCTTGTGCTCGCCATTGTCGCGTACGGCGAGCAGCCCGCCATGCACCTTGGGATGCAGCGTCTTGACCCTTCCATCCATCATTTCGGGAAAGCCCGTCAGATCGGAGATTTCGCGCACCGGCAATCCCTCGCCGGCGATCAGCCGGTGCGTGCCGCCGGTCGAAACCAGCTCCACGCCTGCCGCGTTGAGCGCCGCGGCGAGTTCGGCCATGCCCGACTTGTCGAATACCGAGAGCAGCGCCCGCCCGATCCTGACCGTTTTGCCCTCAGCCATTTCGCCACCTGTTGCTCGTTCATGAATTGCCGGCTCGCTAGCATGAGCGAGCGCGTAAGGAAAGCGCGTAAGGAAACAGGCTAGACGCTCTCGCGCGTCAGGATCCAGGCGACCTCCGCCTCGGCACGCGCCTGCGTCTCCAGCACCAGCTGGCGCGACTTGTGAAAGCCGAGCGAAGCCGAATGCCGCGCGCTCTCGTCCTCATGCAGCTGCGCCCCCTCCCACAGAAACGTCCACACCGCGCCACTGGCAAGGATCAGCCGCACCAGTTCGTCGCCCACGCGCTGGACCATCGTGCCGGGCGCAAGATGAAAGCGCAGTTCGAGGCGCCCCGAAACCTGCGCCCCCTCGACCGGCTGCAACCGGTCCTGCCCTACCAGCGTGGTGCCGCCCGAAAGAAGCGTCACCCGCCGTTCGATGAAAAGCCCGTTGCGCCCGGCATAGCCGCCCATGGTCAGGATCATGGCATTGTCGGCGCTCGAAATCTCGACCTTGCCGGGCTGACCCGCCGCGCGCAGCCGGCCCTTGAACGGCCCCCGCTCGATGATGGTATCGGCGCTTTCGCCGTCGATCGTCGGCCCCGAATGGGCGATGCCCTGCCGGAAGAGATCGCGGTTGCTCGCCAGTTCAGCCGGCGCCGGCCCGCAATTACCGACGACCAGCTCGGTGCCGTGGCTGAATTCGAAGGCAAGGGCGCTGGCATGGGCCTCGCCGGCCATGGCGAGCGGGGGCACCCGGCCGCTATCGGCCACGATCGTCGCCTCGCCATCGCGCAGAATGGCATAGCCGCCCACCAGCCCCGAGCGGCGCCGATGCCCGCCGCCATGCGCCTGAACCGCGATGAGGGTATCGTGCGGCAACTGCCCGCAGCCGTGGAAATAAGCGGGCTCGCCCGTGCCGAGCGTCACCGCATCGAGCGCTTCGTGCATGCGGTCGACCTGCGCGATGAACTCGATGGCCGGCGCGCTTTTGAGCCCGCCGAGCGACTGGCGGATGCTGGAGAGCTCGACCAGCAGATTGAGCTGCTGGCGCGGATTGCGCGACAGATGCATGCCGTCGGTGTCGATCTGGTCGGCCAGTATGGCGTTGAGACGCGCCAATTGCGCATCGATATCGCCGCGCTGGTCCTCGTCGCAAAGTGCCGCACCCACAAGCGCCGCACACACCAGCAGCCGCGCGGCCGGATCGCTGGTCAGCCGCTCGCGCAGCCTCAGGCTCTGCACCTGGCTCGAAAGCGAACGCTGAATGGTGTTGACCTGCTCCGGCGTTGCCCCGCCGGTGAGGAGTTCGAGATGGCGCAGCCAGTTGAGCACGCGCTGAGCGGTGATCGCCGGCGTCCAGCTCTCCTTTGAAAAATCCCCCTCATTGCCGATCCAGTCGAGCACCAGGGTGCGGGCGAACCCCTTGGCGCCGGCGTCGCGCACATCGCGGAAATGTCGCAGCCAGGCAAAGCTGTAGAGGCTCGCCAGCCATTCGGGATGGTCCACCTCCACCGCAAAGGGGGAGATGCCTTGCGTATCGACCAGACGGCCCGCCAGCAGGTAGCGGCCGGTCATCATGTCATGCACCGCATCCGGATCGTTGGGGCGGAAATCCACCAATGCCGGCACGAAGATGCCGTCGGCAAGGCCGGTCCACGTCCAGCGGATCCAGGGGGCTGTGACGATGTAATCGGCGGCGCGTTGGACACTGGCGCGCGCCAGAAACCGGACTACTTCAAACACTCCAAAATCCTTCGTCGGGCTGGCGCGGCCGCCCCCAGAAGCGCCAGTCCGGTGATCCCCACTCGCAAGGCTGCGATTCGCTCGTTGCAGCGAAATGGCAGCATTTGGCACAAAAAGACTAGACCCGTTGCGTTAATCAACACCCCTATTCGGCTAAGCCTTGGGGCGCCGGCGCAGTCTGGCGATGAAGAATCCGTCCATACCCCCCGCAACGCCACCCGGGTCGAGCCCCGGATGAAGGCGCAGCGTCCCCTGCCCGGTCAGCGCTGTTTCGAGCCCGGGCACCTCGTCGGGCGCAATTGGAGCGAGCTCCAGTTCCGGTAGCGAGTCCAGCGCCCAGGTCACCTGATGTTCGCCCTCTTGCGGCTCGAGCGAGCAGACGCAATAGATGAGGACCCCTGCCGGCTCGAGACACCGCACGGCATTGATGAGGAGCGTTCGCTGCAACTCGACGCGTCCGGCGATGTCGGCGGCGCTACGGTTCCACAGGACTTCCGGATGGCGCCGGAAGGTGCCGGTCGCCGAACAGGGTGCGTCGAGCAATATGCCGCTATAGGGGACCTCGGGCGCATAGGTCTTCGCATCGGCGGTCACGATTTCGGCTTGATAATCGAGGCGCGCCAGATTGGCGCGCAGCCGTTCGACCCGCCCCGCATCGTTGTCGAGCGCGGTTACCTGATAGCCCGCCTTGACGAGCTGGGCCGCCTTGCCGCCCGGCGCCGCGCAGAGGTCGAGCACAGGCGCACCCTGCGGCAAGCCCAGCAGACGCGCCGGCACGGCCGATGCGACATCCTGCACCCACCAGCGGCCCTCGCCATAGCCGGGCAGCGCATCGACGGTCCTGTCGCGGCTGGCGATCCGCACCGTATCGGCGACCACCGGCTCGGCGCCGAGCGCTGCAATCAGGCCGCGATCCATCTCCTTGAGGGTCAGGTCGAGCGGGGCGCCGGCAAGCAGCGCCGCCCCGAACTCCTCGACGGCCGCTTCGCCATAGGCCGCACTCCAGCGCCGTGCGACATCGGCGGGCAGCAGCAGGCTTTCGGGCAGGCTCCAATAGCGGGCGGAATGCGATTGCACCCGGCGCAGGACGGCGTTCATCAGCCCGGACAAATGCTGAGCCTTGCGGTCGCGCTTGACGGCCTCCACGGCAAGGTGAACGGCGCTGTGGGCGCCAAGATCGGGCAGATAGACCAGTTGGGCTATTGCAATGCGCAGGCCCGCTTCGAAGCTGCCGCTCTTTTTTGGCAGGCCCCGTTCGAGCAGTTCGGCGAGGATGAAGTCGATATGGCCGTGGCGGCGCAGCGCCGTCGTCACCAGCCGGTTGGCAAGCGCCCGGTCACGGCTGTCGGACATCTCGGTGGCACCGATCGGCGAAAACGCCTCGCCATCGAGGACACGGCGCAGCCGCGCAATCGCCGCGAGCCGCAGCGCAAGCCCCGCAGGTTCATTGCGTGATGCCAATTTCCGCCTCTCTATCGGCGGACTGAAAGGTCCCGCCACCATGTCGACCCGCCGAGTCCAGCCACCAAGTCCAGCCGCCGGGACTAGCCCCAGGGTCCGCTCTGCCCACCGCCGTCATTGCCACCGACAGGCGGAACGCGCCAGCCCCCGCCGGTAGTACCACGCCGTGCTGCTCCGGGCTGCGGGCGCACGCCGTTATCCTGCGTTCGCATCGCGCCGGCAAGCCTTTGCAGCGCCGCAATGCGGTTAGCCGTATCGGGATGGGTCGAGAACAGATTGTCCATGCGCTGACCCGACAGCGGATTGATGATGTACATATGCGCCATGGCCGGATTGCGCTCGGCGGCCATGTTGACCTGGCGGCGCGAAAGACTAGCGATCTTGTTGAGGGCCGAGGCCAGCGCCAGCGGATCGCCGGAAATCTCGGCGCCGTCGCGGTCGGCCTCATATTCACGCGTCCGGCTGATCGCCATCTGCACCAGCATGGCGGCGAGCGGGGCAAGGAACACCATCAGCAGCGCGCCGATGCCGCCCAGCGGATTGTCGCGATTGTTGACGCCGCCAAAGAACAGCCCGAACTGCGCCAGCATGGAAATGGCACCGGCAAGCGTCGCCGTGATCGTCATGGTCAGCGTATCGCGCGAGCGGATATGGGCGAGTTCGTGCGCAACGACCGCCGCGACCTCGCGCGTCTCGAGATAGCGCAGCAGCCCCGTCGAAACCGCAACAGCGGCGTTTTGCGGGTTGCGCCCTGTTGCGAAGGCGTTTGGCTGGTCGGTCTCGATGACATAGACCCTGGGCGTTGGAATACCGGCCTTGCGCGAGAGGATTTCGACCATTTCATAGAGTTCGGGCACGCGCGAACGCTCGACCGGCTGCGCGTTCTGCATGCGCAGCACCATCTTGTCGGAGTTCCAGTAGGCAAACAGATTGGTGCCAGCGGCGAAAAGGAACGCGATCACCATGCCGCCGGTGCCGCCGATGAAATAGCCGACCACCATAAAAAGGGCGGTCAGACCCGCAAGGAGTACGGTGGTGCGCAGCGTGTTGAACATCGAAACCTCTGGATCGAAGCGCCTTTGATGGCAATTATGTTGTAGACCCGAGGGTTCCATGCAAGAGCCGGGATAAAAGCCCGGATTGGATGAAGATGACCGATAAGACTGCCGACGAACCGCAACCCACAAGCACCAGGAAGCTCACCCCCGCTGCCAGGCGGGCCCTCGCCGAGGCCGAGGCGCGCCGGTCGCAGATCGATGCAAGGACGTCGCAGGCGCCGAGGGAAAAGGGCGGCCGCGGCGGACTGGAGCCCGGCCGCTATGGCGACTGGGAGATCAAGGGGCTAACCAGCGACTTCTGAGGCCGCTCCCTCGCGCGCCGCTTCGATAGCCGGGATCACCTCGCGCTCGATCGTCTCGGGCGTCATCGGTCCCACATGCTTGTAGGTGATCACCCCATTGGCATCGACGACGAACGTCTCGGGCACGCCATAAACGCCCCAGTCGATGGAGACGCGACGGTCGCGATCGGCGCCGACCGCATCATAGGGGTTTCCCAATTCGGCAAGAAAGGCCCGGGCGTTTTCCGGCGCATCCACCTGGTTCATGCCGTAAAGGCGGATGCCGGTCTCGGCCTTGATGCTTTTGAGCAGCGGATGCTCGGCCCGGCAGGGCACACACCAGCTGGCAAAGACGTTGACGAGGGTCGCTTCGCCGCTGAAATCCTCGCTCGAAAAGCCGGGCACATCGAGCTCGTCGACGGGCGGCAGCGTGAACTGCGGCACGGGCTTGCCGATCAGCACTGAGCGCACCAGCCCCGGATCGCGGTCGATCGAAGTGGCAAAGACCGCCACCAGCCCTACCAGCACCACAAGCGGCAGGACGACGAGAGCAGCACGGATCACGCCGATTTCTCCGAACGGCGGCGCACGCCCTGGGCTTCGAGCGCCGAAAGGCGCCGCTCGATACGGCGCGATTGTCCGATGCGCAGCGCTATCAATGCGCCGACGGCGAGCGTCACGCCGGCATAGGCCCAGATGATGAAGGCCGCATGCGGTCCAAGGTCGATCATGCCGCCCCTCCCCTTTCAGCCGCGCGCCGCTCGAGATTGATGAGCCGGCGCCGTTTGATCTCGGTATGCATGCCCATCAGGTGCAGCGTGAAGAACAGGAAGGTGAACGCAAACAGCATCACGAAGAGCGGCGTGAGGATCGAGCCCGGCATTCTCGGCCCGTCCGGACGGAAAACGCTGGCCGGCTGGTGCAGCGTTGCCCACCAGTCGACCGAGAACTTGATGATGGGGATGTTGACGGCCCCGACCAGCGTGAAGATCGCAACCACCCGCGCTGCCCGCAACTGATCCTCGAACGCCCGCCACAGCGCAATGATGCCGAGATAGATCAGGAGCAGCACCAGCGTCGAGGTCATGCGCCCGTCCCACTCCCAGAACGTGCCCCATGTCGGGCGTCCCCACAGCGACCCGGTAAACAGCGCCAGCGCCGTGAACGTGGCGCCCAGCGGAGCGGCGGCCTTCATCGAAACGTCGGCCATGGGATGGCGCCAGACCAGCGTGCCGACGGCGGAAACCGCCATTGCCGCATAGATGAACTGGCTGAGCCACGCGGTCGGCACATGCACATACATGATCCGCACCGTGTCGCCGAGCTGGTAGTCCTCGGGCGAGTTGAAGAAGGCGAACCAGAGGCCGAGCGCGAAAAGCAGCACGGTGACGACCGCCAGCGGTTTGAGCCAGGGGGTCGTCCATGCCGTGAACTGGCCCGGATGCGCGATCCGGGTCCACCAGCTTTGTCGGGGTGTGGTGTCGATGCTCATTGCGAGGCCGAGCCTTCTCTTGCACATCTGCGGATGGTCGCCACGGCTCACCGCCGCAATGGCGAATTAAGTGAGAAGTTTCCTAATCCTCGCCCGAAGCTATCGCAAGTCCGGCGGCAAAGGGAGAGAGCGCAACCGTAATGAGGCTGATTGCCGCAAGCAGCAGCAGCGCCGAGCCGGATTGGTCCGGCCCCGGACCCGTGGTGATGGCGCCGACACCGAAAATCAGTACCGGAATGGCGAGCGGCAGGATAAGGACCGGCGCGATCAGTCCGCCCCGCCTGATTGTCACGGTTACCGAGGCGCCCACGGCTCCGAGCGCCACCAGTGCCGGCGTGCCGATGAGTAGCGAAACCAGCGCCCGCATAAACCCCTGCATGTCCATCGCCAGCATCACCGCCAGCAATGGCGTGGCGACGATCAGCGGCACCGCCGTCAGCAGCCAGTGGGCGATCATTTTTGCGAGAGCCACCGCAGCAAGAGGCGTCTGTGCCGAGCGCAACAGCAGCAGCGTGCCGTCGTCGTGATCGGTTCGGAACAGCCGGTCGAGCCCGAGCAGCATCGAGAGGAACGCCGCGATCCACACGATCCCCGGCGCCAGCCGCGCCAGCAGCTCGCGGTCCGGCCCGATCGCGAACGGCACGACGACGCCGATCATCACGAAAAACAGGACCAGCGTCAGCGCATCGCCGCCCGAGCGCAGCGCCAGGCGCAGGTCGCGCATGATGATCGCGCTAAATCCCGTCATGGCGTCGTCCCGATCCTCAACTCGGTTACCCGCGCCGGATCGCGCAGCGCCAGCGGCAGGTGCGTCGCCGCAACGACGAGACCGCCCTGATCGAGATGCGCATCGATGAGCTGCGCCACCATCGCATCGCCCTGGGCATCGAGGGCCGAAGTCGGCTCGTCGAGCAGCCACACCGGGCGCGGACTGACGAGCAGGCGTGCCCAGGCGAGCCGCCGCGTCTGGCCGGCCGAAAGATAACCGGCATCGAGCCAGGCAATCGATGCGAGCCGAACAGCATCGAGAGCAGCATCGATCGACGCCGAATTGCCGTTGACCGCAGCCCAGAAAGCCAGGTTTTCGGCAACGCTGAGGCGCGGTTTGATCGCACTCTGATGCCCGAAAAGATGCATGAACGAAGCTGTGTCCGCATCCGCCCCCTCGAACGCGAAACCCCCGGAATGCGGGCGAATCGCGCCGTAAAGCGTCATCAAAAGCGTGGTCTTCCCGGCCCCGTTCGGCCCCTTGAGCAGCAGCGCCCGGCCCGGCCCGACCTCGAAATCCAGCCCCTCCACCAGCACGCGCTCCCCCCGGCGGCAAGCAAGCCCCGTGGCGCGAAGAGTCAGAGGATCAAAGCCTTGCCGCAGCGTCATGACCCCATCTCGTATTGAACCAATGTCCGGACTGGCAAGGGCTAAGTTGAATCTCTATAAGCCCCTCTAGATTGGAGTCATTCCAGCAAAGGCGCGCGAAACGTGCGGGAAACGGCCACTTTCCGTCCCGCTCACCAGCGCCGGCAACGAGAAACCCCGAGGGCGGAACCGTGACCGACACTTCATTGAACAGCTTCAAGGCCAAGCAGACCCTTGAGGTCGGCAACAAGACCTACACCTACTATTCCATTCCTGAAGCCGAGAAGAACGGGCTGGACGGCGTCTCGCAGCTCCCCCATTCGATGAAAGTGGTGCTCGAGAACCTGCTGCGCTTCGAGGATGGCCGCACCGTCACCCGCGAGGATATCCTTGCGGTCGCCCAATGGCTGCAGACGCGCACCAGCGAGCACGAAATCTCCTATCGCCCCGCCCGCGTGCTCATGCAGGACTTCACCGGCGTTCCCGCCGTCGTCGACCTCGCTGCCATGCGCGACGCAACGCAAAAGCTCGGCGCCGACGCCCAGAAGATCAATCCACTGGTGCCCGTGGACCTCGTCATCGACCACTCGGTGATGGTCGACCAGTTCGGCACGCCCATGGCCTTCAACCAGAATGTCGAGCTCGAATATGAGCGCAATGGCGAGCGCTACCAGTTCCTGCGCTGGGGCCAGAAGGCGTTCGACAATTTCCGCGTCGTGCCGCCCGGCACCGGCATCTGCCACCAGGTCAACCTCGAATATCTCGCCCAGACCGTCTGGACGCGCGAGGAGAACGGCGAGACCGTCGCTTATCCCGATACGCTGGTTGGCACCGATTCGCACACCACCATGGTCAACGGCCTTGCCGTGCTCGGCTGGGGCGTCGGCGGCATCGAGGCGGAAGCGGCCATGCTCGGCCAGCCGATCACCATGCTGATCCCCGAAGTCGTCGGCTTCAAGCTGACCGGGCGCATCAATGAGGGCGTCACCGCCACCGACCTGGTGCTGACCGTCACCGAGATGCTGAGGAAGAAAGGCGTTGTCGGCAAGTTCGTCGAATTCTATGGCCCCGGCCTCGATTATCTCTCGCTCGAGGACCAGGCGACGATCGCCAACATGGCCCCCGAATATGGCGCCACCTGCGGTTACTTCCCGGTTGATGTCGATACGCTGAAATATTTGACCACTTCGGGCCGCGATCCCCACCGCGTGGCGCTCGTCGAAGCCTATTCCAAGGCCCAGGGCATGTTCCGCGAGACCAATTCGCCCGACCCGGTGTTCACCTCGACGCTCGAACTCGATCTTTCGACGGTCGTGCCCTCGATTTCCGGGCCCAAGCGCCCGCAGGACCGCATCGTCCTCACGCAAGCCAAGCAGAAATTCACCGAGGCGTTGCCCAAGGAGTTCGGCAAGACCGACGATCCGCAGATCCAGGTCGAAGGCGAGGATTTCGCCATCAGCCATGGTGACGTGGTCATCGCCGCCATCACCTCCTGCACCAACACCTCGAACCCGTCGGTGCTCGTCGCTGCCGGCCTCGTTGCCCGCAAGGCGCGCCAACTCGGCCTCGACAGCAAGCCATGGGTCAAGACCTCGCTGGCGCCCGGATCGCAGGTGGTGACCGACTACCTGACCGCCGCCGGCCTGCAGGAAGACCTCGACGCCATCGGCTTCAATCTCGTGGGCTATGGCTGCACGACCTGCATCGGCAATTCCGGCCCGCTGCCGCCGACCATTTCCCAGGCGGTTCAGGAGGGCGATCTCGTCGTTGCTTCGGTGCTCTCGGGCAACCGTAACTTCGAAGGCCGCGTCAATCCGGACGTCAAGGCGAACTTCCTCGCCTCCCCGCCGCTGGTCGTCGCCTATGCGCTGGCCGGCTCGATGAAGGTCGACATCACCACCGAACCGCTCGGCACCGGCAAGGACGGCCAGCCGGTCTATCTCAAGGACATCTGGCCCACCAACCACGAGGTCGCCGAGATCGTGCGCGCCCATGTGACGCCCGAGATGTTCAAGGGCCGTTACTCGGACGTCTTCAAGGGCGACGAACACTGGCAGTCGATCGCTGTCGACGGCGGCGAGACCTACAAGTGGAACGCCTCCTCGACCTATGTGCAGAACCCGCCCTATTTCGAAGACCTCGAAATGGAGCCCAAGCCCGTGACCGATATCGAGAATGCCCGCGTGCTGGCGCTTTTCCTCGATTCGATCACCACCGACCACATCTCGCCCGCCGGCTCGTTCAAGAAGGACACCCCGGCCGGCCAGTACCTCACCGAGCGCCAAGTCGCGCCCAAGGACTTCAACTCCTATGGCGCGCGCCGCGGCAATCACGAGGTGATGATGCGCGGCACCTTCGCCAATATCCGCATCAAGAACCAGATGCTGCCGGGCGTCGAAGGCGGCTTCACCAAGGGCCCCAATGGCGAGCAGATGCCGATCTATGACGCGGCGATGGAATACCAGAAAGAGGGCACGCCGCTCGTCGTCTTCGCCGGCAAGGAATACGGCACCGGCTCCTCGCGTGACTGGGCCGCCAAGGGCACCAATCTGCTCGGCGTGCGCGCCGTCATCGCCCAGTCCTTCGAGCGCATCCACCGCTCCAACCTCGTCGGCATGGGCGTCCTGCCGCTGCAGTTCACCGAAGGCGAGAGCTGGCAGAGCCTCGGCCTCGACGGCTCGGAAACGGTGACCATCGAAGGCATCGAGAACCTGACGCCTCGCGCAACGGTCACGGTGAGGATCACTCGGGCGGACGGCTCGACGCAGCAAGTCCAGACCCTCTGCCGCATCGATACCGCCAACGAGCTCGACTACTACCGCAATGGCGGCATCCTGCACTACGTGCTGCGCAGCCTGGTGGCGGCGTAGGCCGCTGCCGCATTACCCAACTCGGAATACCCCCCTCCCAACCTCCCCCGCAAGGGGGGAGGTGTTGGGCCGGTGGGTTGGGCAGGAAGGAGTGTGCGACAACCCCAATGCGGCACCCTCCCCCTTGCGGGGAGGGTTGGGGAGGGGGTGAAACCCCTCAGCCCCCAACCCTCTTGTTCCGTGCCGCCCAGGTCTTCAGCCGCAGGCCTTGCAGCTTGATGAAGCCTTCGGCGTCGTGATGGTCGTAGGTGCCCGAGCCTTCCTCGAAGGTGACGAGGTCCTCCGAATAGAGCGAATAGGGCGAGGTGCGCGAGACGAGCGTTGCCGAGCCCTTGTAGAGCTTGATGGCGACCTCGCCGGTGACGAACGCCTGGCTCCTGTCGATCAGCGCCTGCAGCATCTCGCGCTCGGGCGAGAACCAGAAGCCATTATAGATCAGCTCGGCATAACGCGGCATTAGCTCGTCCTTGAGGTGCGCAGCGCCGCGATCGAGAGTGATGGACTCGATGCCGCGATGCGCCACCAGCAGGACGGTGCCCCCGGGCGTCTCATAGACGCCGCGCGACTTCATGCCGACAAAGCGGTTCTCGACCAGGTCGAGCCGCCCGACGCCATGCTTGCCACCGAGTTCGTTGAGCTTCGTCAGCAGCGCAGCCGGCGAGAGCGTCTCGCCATTGATCGAAACCGCATCGCCCTTCTCGAAACCGATGGTGATGGTCTCGGGGGTGTCGGGCGCCTTTTCCGGGTCGACAGTGCGCTGATAGACATAATCGGGCGCCGCTTCGCCGGGATCTTCCAGCACCTTGCCCTCGGACGAGGTGTGCAAGAGGTTCGCGTCGACCGAGAACGGGGCCTCGCCGCGCTTGTCCTTGGGCACCGGGATCTGGTTCTGCTCGGCATATTCAATGAGTTTGGTGCGGCTCTGCAGGTCCCATTCGCGCCAGGGGGCGATGACGCGGATCGCCGGATCGAGCGCATAGGCGGTGAGCTCGAAACGCACCTGGTCGTTGCCCTTGCCGGTGGCGCCATGAGCGATGGCATCAGCGCCGGTTTCCTGGGCGATCTCGACAAGGCGCTTGGCGATCAGCGGCCGGGCAATCGACGTGCCGAGCAGATAAACGCCCTCATAGACCGCATTGGCGCGAAACATCGGGAAGACGAAGTCGGAGACGAACTCTTCGCGCAAATCCTCGATGCGGATATCCTTGATCCCCATCATCTCGGCTTTCTTGCGCGCCGGCTCCAGCTCTTCGCCCTGGCCGAGATCGGCGGTGAAGGTCACCACCTCGCAGTCATAAGTGGCGCGCAGCCATTTGAGGATGATGGAGGTATCGAGCCCGCCCGAATAGGCGAGCACGACCTTCTTGATGTCTTTGCTCATGCGTCGTCTCGTGCCCTCTGGCCCGGCTACCGGGCGAAATCGGGCGCACCCTAGTCAAGCCCGTCACCGCGTGCAATTGTCGAGCGACAAAATCTTGCTCAAGAACAATGCCCGCCTTCGTCCCCGATCTTCCGGTCATTCTTGCCTTCGCGCTCGCCAGCTTCGTCCTCGCCGTCACGCCGGGACCGGACATGGCGCTTTTCGTGTCGCGCACCATCAATCATGGCCGCGTGCATGGCTTCGTCACCATGGGCGGCGCGCTGACCGGCATTGCGGTGCACACCATGCTGGCGGCCTTCGGCATCTCGGTGCTGATCGTTACCGCCCCGACGGTGTTCTGGATCTTGAAGATCGCCGGCGCACTCTACCTGCTCTGGCTAGCCATACAGGCGATCCGCGACGGCGGCGGCCTGCTGGTCACACGGGCTGCCCGCCAGGAACCCGCACTTGCCAACAGCTATTGGACCGGTCTCGGCATCAATCTCACCAACCCCAAGGTGGCGCTGTTCTTCGTGACCTTCCTGCCGCAATTCGTCTCTGCCGGTGATCCGGCGGCGGTCAGTAAGCTGCTGTTTCTCGGGGTCGAATTCGTCGCCGTCTCGCTCCCGGTGGTGCTCGCCATAGTTCTTGCCGCCGAATGGCTGACAAGAACGCTGCGCGAAAACCGCTGGGTCAGCCGCGCCCTCAACTGGAGCTTCGCCGCCGTCTTCATGGCGTTCGCGGCAACGATCCTCCTGGCCGAAGGGCGCAAATAGCCTAAGGCCGCACCTCACTCATGATGGCGAGGGGCCGGCCCTCATTGTCGGCAAAGAACGCCATCCACTCCTCGGTGCCGTCGCCATGGCGGTGAATCATCTGCGGCGGCTGCAGGAAAGTAATGCCGCGGCCGCTCAGCTCGGCGTGGCTGGCTTCGATATCAGGAACGCGGAAATAGATGATCGCGGCCTGCGGCGGGTCCTCGGGTTCGCCCGAAAGCATCAGGCGCACGCCGCCGCAATCGAAGAAGGCGAGATTGCCGAAGGTGTAGAGATGCGGCAGGCCGAGGACGTCGCGGTACCAGCGCTCGGCGGCGGCGATGTCGGAGACGGAGCGGGCGAGCTGCCCGATGGTTCCGAAATCCGCGTTCACCGGCCCCTCCCTCTGGCTCGATCAGAAGGTCGTGGCGCCCTCCAGCGCCTCGCGTTCCTTCTTGGAGAGCCGTTCGCTTTCGCTCTTCAACTGGCCACAGGCGGCCAGGATATCACGCCCGCGCGGCGTGCGCACCGGGCTCGCATAGCCGGCGCGATTAACGATATCGGCGAAGCGCTCGATGCGCTCGGACTTGGAGCAGCCGTAATTGGTGCCCGGCCACGGATTGAATGGGATAAGGTTGATCTTGGCCGGGATGCCGGCGAGCAGGCGCACAAGCTCACGCGCATCAGCATCGCTGTCATTGATGCCGTCGAGCATCACATATTCGAAGGTGATGCGGCGCGCATTGGAGAGACCCGGATAGTTGCGGCAGGCGTCCAGCAGGTCTTTCAGCGGCCACTTCTTGTTGATCGGCACCAGCACGTCGCGCAAATCGTCGCGCACCGCGTGCAGCGAAATGGCGAGCATGACGCCGATTTCCGAGCCGGTGCGCTCGATATTGGGCACGACACCGGAGGTCGAAAGCGTGATGCGGCGCTTGCTAAGGCTCATGCCGTCGCCGTCGGAGGCGATCAACAGCGCCTGCTTAACGTTGTCATAATTGTAGAGCGGCTCGCCCATGCCCATCATCACGATATTGGTGATGACGCGGGTCTCGCCCGAAGGCACGAGCCCGCCATCGGCGGGGCGCTCTCCGCCGGGGAAATCGCCGAGGCGCTCGCGCGCCATCAGCACCTGGCCGAGGATTTCTCCCGGGGTGAGATTGCGCACCAGCTTTTGCGTGCCGGTATGGCAGAAGGTGCAGGTGAGCGTGCAGCCGACCTGCGAGGAGACGCAGAGCGTGCCGCGGTCTTCCTCGGGTATATAGACCGTCTCGACCTCGACCGTCGGCATGTTGGGCGCCTTGGGGTCGCGAAAGCGGAACAGCCATTTGCGGGTGCCGTCGCTCGAAATCTGTTCGGAAACGATCTCGGGCCGCTCGATGACGAAATTATCGGCCAGAAGCTGTCGCGTCGCCTTGCCGATATTGGTCATGCGCTCGAAGTCGGTGACGCCGTTGACATAGAGCCAGTTCCACAGCTGGCTGGCACGCATGCGCGCCTCTTTCTCGCCAAGGCCGGCACCGACCAGCGCCTCGGCGAGTTCCGGCTTCATCAGCCCGACAAGCGAGCCACGCCCGCGCGCCGCGGGGCGCCTGGCAACGGCGTGATCGAGATTGAGAGCGATACTCATGGGCGTGACGGGTCCGCAATGTTCGGAGAATTCAGGGCGCGCCCATATCATATGGTACGCGCCCGCACAAAGTCACGCCGGCTTGACAGCCTTGCGTCAGCCGCAGGTCAGTCGGCGCATTCCGCGCCGATGGCCTGCGATGCAGCAGTCGCCCCGGAAAGCGAGAATGTCTGCGTTACCCGGATGCCTGCGGCCGTCGTCGCCTCGACCCTCAGCGTCGAACCGGCACGGATGGCGGCGGCAAGACTCTCGCTCTGGGCCGGGTCATCGAGCCAGGCGGCATCCCCCTGGGTAAAGAGCGAAAAGCTTTGTGAGCCGACCGAGATCGTTGCCATGCTGTCGGCGGCGAAATCGAAACCGGCAACGAGATTGATCTCGTTGCGCACGCCCTCGCCGGGCCTGTGCGTGACATAGAGATAGCCCTGCGTATAGCCCTCGGGCTCGGGTTCGACCTCGCTCGGCTGGGTCAGCGCGAAGCAGACGGCGCCGGCGCCTTCGGACGTCGCATAGGACGACCAGTCGTTGAAATCGCCGAGCAGCCGGACCGTTTGCGCCCATGCCGAACCGGGCGCAGCCAGCACGAGCCCGAGAATCGCAGATGCCAGAAGCGCGCGTGATGTCATGGATACGTCTCCGCCGGACCGTTCTTGGGACGCTCTCTTATGGGGTTTGCCGCCGAGCCGCAACGGGGCGGGATCAGACCCCGCAGGCCTCGTCGATGGCATCCATGGCCGCCGCCGAGCCGGAAAGCGAATAGGTGTCGACCGTGTCGGTACCGCGCTGGCTGGTGCCGCGCACCACCAGCTGCGAGCCGGCACGGAAGGCGGCAACGAAGCCGGGCTCGTCACCGGTCGAAGCGAGCCAGGCCGCTTCACCTTCGGCGACCATCGGATAGGAGCGCCCGTCGATGGCCGCGCTCGCCTTGGCGTCAGTGGTATTGTAGGGGTACCCGATCAGCGTCTGCACCTCGTTGGTGGTCCCCATGCCCTTGCGGTGGATGATGAGGAAGTGGATCGGGCCGCGATTGACATTGCCAGGCTCGCTCGATCGCGGCTGGCTGGAAATGTAGCAGATTTCGCCGCTCGCATCGGTGCCCTGCCACGCCGTCCAGGCGTTGAAGGTACCCAGTTCCGTCGCCTGCTGCGCGCTGGCGGCAACAGGGGCCAAAGCCATGATTGCAGAGACCGCAAGGCCGGTGAGCAGGCCACGGGTTTTCATCGTCATCGCCAATTCTTCCTCTTGTCTAGTGAGGTCCGTCTTCGGGTTCCGCCGCCCGCGAGCGTGCCCCGAATAGGGTTACCAAGGCGTCAAAAGCCGCCGCATTTTGACTTAAATCACGCCATGGAGGTCAAAGGTGACCGCAATTTGGCGCAAACGGGCAACACGCCACGGGTTTCTACCCAGATGGTCAACAACACGTTAACTCCCGGTGATCGGATATGTTTTTCGCGTCGCCCGTCGGCATCCGTCGCAAATCGTCGGCTTCAGGCGGCAAGCGGATAGCCCTGCTCGATGACATAGGGGCCCCCGCCCACAGAGTCCTTGCTCGAGAACAGCACGAAGCGGCCGACGTCGAATTCGAGCGGGGCGAAGCGTCCGGCATTAGCCATGAACCAGGCAAGGTCGTGGGCACTGGTGCCGCGCAGGCGCGCCAGCGTCACATGCGGCACGAACTTGCGCCCGTCCGGCGGCAGGCCCACGCGCTGGAGCATACGCTCCTGCGCCGACTGCAGCCGCGCCAGCGGCTCGTTGGGCTCCACCCCCGCATAGAGCGCGCGCGGCTTATCGCCGCCAAAGGCACCCAGATGCGTCATACGCACCGTAAAGGAGAGGGAATTTGAAAGCTTGTCGAGGGTGTCGGCGACATCGTCGGCCGTTGCGTTGTCGACATCGCCGATGAAGCGCAGGGTGACATGGTAATTATCGGGATCGACCCAACGCGCGCCGGGCAGTCCGCCGCGCTTCAGCGACAGCGCGAAAGCCACTTCGGACGGAATCTCGAGGCCGGTAAAGAGCCGAGGCATTAGGCCCTCCTCTTGCGCTGGGTGGGCCGCGAGTACCGGCAAGTGGCCGGGCTGCCCACCGGATCCTGATCGTGATTCGCCCAATGACGGTAGCACACCCATACCGTTCGCCTAGAGGCTTTGGCGTCCTGTCCTCAATTGCGCATGATCGCTTCCGGTTCCGCTTGTAAAAGCCTTGTGCCCTCTCCATATTACCGGCAAACGCGCGCCAAAGGGGAAGGCGCGCTGCGGATTTATGGAAAGGAACCGACGAATGGCTCAATATGACCGTCAGACCCTCAATGCGCGGGCCGGTTCGGCCGCTGCCATTGACGAGGGCCTGCGCAGCTACATGCTGAGCGTCTACAACTATATGGGCCTCGGGCTGGTGGTCACCGGTCTGGTCGCCTACTTCTTCAATCAGTGGGCGTTCTCGAGCGAAGCCAATGCCCAGCTCATCTATGGCAGCCCGCTCGCCTGGGTGATCATGCTTGCCCCGCTGGCCTTCGTCCTCGTCCTCAGCTTCGGCATCTCCAAGATGAGCGTGGGGGCCGCGCAGGCGACCTTCTGGGCATTTGCGGCCGTCATGGGACTTTCGCTGTCCTCGATCTTTTCGGTCTATACCGACGCCTCGATCGCGCGGGTGTTCTTCATCACCGCCGCGACCTTCGGTGCCATGAGCCTTTACGGCTATACGACCAAGCGTGACCTGACCTCGATCGGGAACTTCCTGATCATGGGTCTCATCGGCCTCATCATCGCGATGATCGTCAACATCTTCCTGCAGAGCTCGATGCTCGAATTCGCCATCTCTGCGATCGGTGTGCTGATCTTCGTGGGCCTGACCGCCTATGACACGCAGAAGATCAAGGAAAGCTACTCGGCCGGGTTTGGCGCCGAGGTGCTGGCCAAGGGCGCCATCATGGGTGCGCTCAGCCTCTATCTCGACTTCATCAACCTGTTCCTGATGCTGCTGCGCCTGTTCGGCAATCGCGAATAACGCTGATAGCTGCCATCAGGCAAATCAGTTGGACGACGACAAGGGCCGCGGTCTAGAAAGACTGCGGCCCTTGTCTTTTCAGGTTAGATCACTCTTTTCAGGTTAGATCACCGTGCTCGCCGAACCATTGCTGCGCCCCTTCGCCTGGGGCGACATTCCCGACCTCACCGCCATCTACCGGCACTATGTCGAGACCTCCGTCGTCACCTTCGACCTCGAGCCGCCCACCGAACTGAAAATGGCCGAAAAGTTCGGCGCCATCGCTGCGGCCGGACACCCGCTGATCGTCGCCGAAACCGAGGGCAAGGTGATCGGCTATGCCTATGCCTCCACCTACCGCCCGCGCCCGGCCTATCGGTTCACCTGCGAGGACTCGGTCTATCTCCATCCCCAAGCCACCGGACGCGGCCTCGGCAGCCTGCTGCTCGCTCGCCTCATCGAGGATGCGCGGGGCCTTGGCCTCAAACAGATGCTCGCCGTCATCACCGCCGGCACAAGCAGCTCGATTGCCCTCCACGAGAAATTCGGCTTCCGCCACATCGGACGCCACGAAAAGCTCGGCTTCAAGTTCGACGCCTGGCACGACATCGTCCACATGCAGCGCGCGCTCTAGGAAGAGGCCGCGACCAACTGCTTCACCATTGGATAGCCGGGCACGTTATGGCCGGTTTCCGGCGGACCAGCCTCCTGCCAGCCGCAGGCACGATAGAAGCGCAGCGCCGTCTGCGTGCTGGTAAGCCGGCCCAGTCTGGTGCCGCGCGCCGCCATCTCGCCCTCCATATGCGCAAGCAGCGCCCGGCTGAGGCCCCGCAGGCGCATGGCGGGCGCGACGTAGTTAAGGCCGATGACATCGTCACCGTTAATGGCACCGACCGCCCCGACCACGCCGTCTGCTTCGGCAACGAACATGGTGAGACCAGGATTGGTGAGCATTAGTGCAACCGATTGCGGCGTCTTGTTTCGGGTCCAGCCTGCAATGATCTGCACATCGCCCCGATGATCGGCGGTGCACAGCTGAGTAATCGAGTCTGTCAGCACCGCACTCATTACCGCGACGTCTTCGGCACCCGCGCAGCGCACGATGATGTCACTCAACTTTGCCCCCCATGCCGCGCCTGGCTTGCGCCTAATCATAGTCCTCGACGCAGCGCGCGACCTCGGCCAATGCGCGCGACGAGCCGCGTAGCGAAATCTCTGCAATGTCGAGCTCGGGCGCCGATACGATGAGCGTAAGCCCCCGTCGCAGGGCGCCGATCAGGTCGAGAACCGCGTCGTCATCGGCCGGTTCGGCCCGATGAAAGAACACTGCGCCGTTCTCGGCGGTGACCGGCAGCGTCATCACCTCGCCGTCGATGACGAAATCGAGTTGCGGCGGCGCATTGACGAAGGGCTCGATGCGCGCGGCCGGCGTCAGTTGCAGAAAGAACGTGCCGGCATCGGCAAGGTTGGGCCCCGAACATTGCAGGCTGATCTGGCCGTCCGTTTCGCTGCCCCCGCCCGCGCCATAAACGCCGTCATTGTAGTAACCACCCCAGATGGGGGCCTGCTGGCCCTGAACAGCGGGCGCCGCCGCCAACGCGCACAGCAATGCGAGAGCGAGCCGGTGCTTCATCAGTCGACGACCGCGAATTTTGGTTCGAGCACGCGCAGCACCTGTTCGAGATCGTGACCGCGCTTGAGGATACGTCCCTGCTGATTGGCGACCATGTATTGGCCCTGCCGGTTGCGCAGCCTCGGGGTCTTCTCGATGATGAACAGCGGCCGCTCGGAAACACGGGCATAGATGGAGAACATCGCCCGATCCTTGAGGAAGTCCATGGCATAATCGCGCCAGTCGCCGCTGGCGACCTTGCGACCATAGACTGCCAGGATCGTCGTCAATTCGCGCCGGTCGAAGCTCGTAATCTGGGGAACCCGGGTCGGTCCTGCTGGGGGATTTCCGCTGACATGGATCAGCGAAAGGTTGCTTCTTGTCTGATCTGCTCTGCGCCCTTGGGCCAAGCTCTATCTCCGCAGTGTCGCTTCTCTGTCATGATTGCGGCAAATGCCGGTCGATGCAAGCGTCAACGGATTGTGTGCGAGCCGGGTTCGGTTTCTTTTCAGCTGTGGCGCAAATATCTCATTTCGGACACATTTTGTCCCCGGTTGCGCCGAAAACCACCGGTAAACACTAAGCATTGCCTCCAGTGGCTGGCATCCGGACCGACCGAGCCCCCAAACCATGACGTCCGGATGCCAGCCGCCCCCAAGTTGACCTAGTCAGTCCTTAGCTCCCGCTTCGCCCCCGAGGCGGGAGTTCTGTTATGGCCTAGCGCTCGTAGAGCGCCGCGCCGATAATGGGACCGGGAAGGCCATCCTTTTCCTGCTGCACGATGATCGCAATGCCGTCGCTGTCGCGCGAAAGGATTTCGCCAAGCGGCATGCGGATCTCGGCACCGAATTGCGGGTCCCATACCCCGAGCGGCTGACGATGGCGCACGATATGGCTGTAAAGCACCGATTTGCCGCTGTTTTCGCCGCGCTCAATCGCAACCTCGGCCGCATCCATATAGGAGACGAGCCAGATCATCGCTGCATCGAGTTCGGAATTGCCCGCGATCGAAATGGTGATCACCTGCTCCTGGGTGGAAAGCGCGATCGGCAGCAGTAACTGACTGCGCTCGAGCGCTTTGTGCACCTCGCGCTGGCGCGAGGCCACCACGTCGACCTCGCCATTGATGACCATTTGCGGGGTATAGATGCGCGACGACCCCCAGCTGGCCGCATAGGCACGCTGGCGCTCCGAGTTGTCTTCGGCACCGAACGTATCCGGCCAGCCGATATAATCCCAGTAGTCGACGTGATAGGCGAGCGCGACGATGTCGTCCCGCCCGGAAAGTTCGGTCAAGAGCGCATCGGCCGGAGGGCAGGAGGAGCATCCCTGGCTGGTGAACAGCTCCACCACCGCACGCGGCTGCATGTGCACGGTTTCGGCCCGGGCCGGCAGGGCCAAAAGGACAAGTGCCGCGGCGAGGGCGGTGCTGGAATGACGGCGCAGGATCATGGGGCAAGTTTGTAGGAGAGGTGACCAGGCTGCGCCAGTCAAATCAGGGTGACACCGGTGTGGAAAACGTTTGCAGCAACGCTTCAACACGCAGATGCGGCTTAAGTGGCCGTTAATTCGCGCCGCGTAGCGTCCCCTCGGCATCATTATGGGGGAATGGGTGCAAACCAGGGACGCTGCCAGATCGAGTGATATGGCCGAGGCGCTGCTGCTCGACGCTGCGCTCGAAAACATCCCCTATGGCTTTTGCATATGGAGTCCCCAGTTCCGCCTGGTCATGTGGAACAGGCATTATTGCGACATCTATGATTTTCCCGAAGGGTCGCTGCGCCGCGGCATGACCCTCGAAGAGGTCGTCGCGCTTTCCCATGAGCGCGGCAACCATCCCGACCAGACCGTCACTGATTTCTACGAGGCCTATAGCGGCGACCTGCTCGCCAATCGCGAGGGCCAGCACCACAAGAGCCGGGAAGTCCTGCATGGCGGACGCGTCATCGAGACGGCGCATGTCTATTCGCCTGCGCTCGGCTGGGTGGTGACGCATGAGGACGTAACGGAGGAGATCGCGCACGAGGAAGCCGCCGCCCGGCGCAAGCTCGAACTGGAACGCCAGAACATCCGCTTCGATGCGGCCGTCAACACCATCTCGCAGGGCTTGTGCATGTGCGACAGCAAGGGCCGGCTGGTGATCAGCAACGAGCCCTATGCCCGCATCTATGGGCTGCCGCCCGAGCTGCTGCGCCCGGGCACGCATATAGAGATGATCCTTGCGCACCTCTTCGATGCCGGCATGTCCTCGGGCGGCGGCAGCAGAGAGGAGTATATCGACTGGCGGCGCGAGGTGATCGCCCGGCGCGAATACGGCAAGACCATCCACGAATTCGCCGGCCGCATCATCATGATGCAGCACCACCCGATGAAGGATGGCGGGTGGGTCTCGACCCATGAGGACATCACCGAGCAGCGCCAGAACGAGGCGCGCATGCACCATCTCGCCCGGCACGATGCCCTGACCGACCTGCCCAACCGCGTGCAGTTCCTCGAAGAGATGGCCGAAGCCGAGGCGGCGCTGAAACGCGGCGAAAAGGCCGCAGTGCTCTATATCGACCTCGATCATTTCAAGGCCGTCAACGATACCCTCGGCCATGCCATAGGCGACGAGCTGATCAAGCAGGCTTCGGTGCGCCTCTGGGGCACGACGCGTGAAACCGACGTGCTGGCCCGGCTTGGTGGCGATGAATTTGCCCTGCTGATCCGCCCGATTCACGATGAGGCCGATGCGGCCCGCGTTGCCGAGCGCATCATCAAGGCGATCGCGGCACCCTTCAGGATCGCCCGGAACCAGATCGATATCGGCGTTTCGGTTGGCATTGCCGTAGGTCCGTCCGACGGCACCAAGACCGACACCCTCATCAAGAATGCCGACCTGGCGCTCTATAAGGCCAAGGCCGAAGGGCGCTCGACCTATCATTTCTTCGAGCCTGGGCTCGATGCCGCGTTGCAGCAGCGCCGCACCATCGAGGCGGGACTGCGCGCTGCCCTGGCCCGCGAGGAATTTCGACTCGCCTTCCAGCCGCTGCTCGGGCTTGAAGAGAACCGGATCACCTGCGTCGAGGCGCTGTTGCGCTGGGAACGCGACGGCCAGTGCATTTCCCCGGCCGATTTCATCCCCATCGCCGAAGAAACCGGCCTCATCGTGCCGATCGGCGACTGGGTGCTGCGCCAGGCCTGCGCCACCGCCACGCGCTGGCCGACCAATGTGCGCGTCGCGGTCAATCTCTCGCCCGTTCAGTTCAAGAACCGCGATCTTTGCGCGCAGGTCAAAGCCGTGCTCAAGGAGACGCGGCTCGCCCCGACAAGGCTCGAACTCGAAATCACCGAATCGTTGCTGCTTGCCGAGAACGATCATGTGCTGCAAACCCTTCACGATCTGCGCAGGCTCGGCGTGCGCGTCTCGATGGACGATTTCGGCACCGGCTATTCTTCGCTCTCCTATCTGCGCAGCTTCCCTTTCGACAAGATCAAGATCGACCGCTCCTTCATGCACGATCTCGCCACGCGTAGCGACAGCCTCGCCATTATCCGGGCGATCATTGGCCTCGGGCGCAGCCTTGGCATGTCGACCACCGCCGAGGGCGTCGAAACCGAGGAACAGCTGGCGCTGGTGCGCGCGGAAGGCTGCAACGAGGTGCAGGGTTATCTGTTCTCGCGGCCCTTGCCCCTGCCCGAACTGACGGCCCTGCTCGATGCCGAACGCGACAAGTTCCAGGTACTGGTCAGAAAGGCCTCTTAAGGCCGCCTGCAACGCTGCCCTGCACGCGCATTGTCTTGTTTCTGTCGCCACTCTGTACTATCTGGCAGCCTGACTGCGCCAAAATGCCCGATTTATCGTGTGGCGCGCCATTTTCCAGCATGGTCCAGCCGGCTTGCGCTCGCGGCGGTCTCGCCCACCGTGAACGAGCGTCGAGGACCACGCCAACAAGGCTTACGACCCGCATGAACCTGCGCAATATCGCCATTATCGCTCACGTCGACCATGGCAAGACGACGCTCATCGACGTGCTCCTCAAGCAGTCCGGCGTCTTCCGCGACAACCAGCGCGTCGAGGAACGCGCCATGGATAGCAACGATCTGGAGCGCGAGCGCGGCATAACCATCCTCGCCAAGGTGACCTCGCTTGTCTGGAAGGACACGCGCATCAATATCGTCGACACCCCCGGCCACGCCGATTTCGGTGGCGAGGTGGAGCGCATCCTTTCCATGGTCGACGGCGTCGTCATCCTGGTCGATGCGGCCGAGGGGCCGATGCCGCAGACCAAGTTCGTGCTCTCCAAGGCCCTTGCCCGGGGCCTGCGGCCGATCGTTGCCATCAACAAGATCGACAAGCCCGACGAGCGGCATCTGGAAGTCCTCGACGAGGTGTTCGACCTTTTCGTCGCGCTCGATGCCAGCTCCGAGCAACTCGATTTCCCCATCCTTTACGGCTCGGCCAAGCAGGGCTGGATGGCGCCCGAGCCGCATGGACCCAAGACTGATATGGCCCCGCTTCTCGACAAGGTCATCGAGCACGTGCCCGAGCCCACGGTCGAGGAAGGCCCGTTCCGCATGCTGGTGACGACCATCGAACGCAATCCGTTCCTTGGCCGCATCCTTACCGGCCGCGTCTTTTCGGGTGCGGTCAAGGCCGGCGACAGCGTCCATTCTCTCAGCCGCGACGGCAAGGAAGTGGAAAAGGGCCGCGTCTCCAAGGTCCTCGCCTTCCGCGGCCTTGAGCGCCAGCCGATCGATCTGGGTGAGGCAGGCGATATCGTTACCATTGCCGGGCTCGAAACCACGACCGTCGCCGACACCATTGCCGTGCCCGCCGTCAACGAGCCGCTGCCGGCGCGCCCGATCGACCCGCCAACCCTCTCCATGACCTTCCGCATCAATGACGGTCCGCTCGCCGGGCGTGAGGGTGACAAGGTGCAGAGCCGCGTCATCTACGACCGGCTGATGCGCGAGGCCGAAGGCAATGTCGCCATCAAGATCACCCGCGGCCACGACAACGACTCCTTCGAGGTTGCCGGGCGTGGCGAATTGCAGCTCGCGGTTCTCATCGAGACCATGCGTCGCGAGGGGTTCGAATTGACCGTCGGGCGTCCGCGCGTGCTCTTCATGGAAGAAAACGGCGAGACGCTTGAGCCGATCGAAGAAGTCATCATCGATGTCGACGACGAATTTACCGGCGCCGTGGTGCAAAAACTCTCCGAGCGCAAGGGCGAACTGGTCGAAATGCGTCCTTCGGGCGTCGGGCGCACCCGCCTGCGCCTGCTGGTGCCGACCCGCGCGCTGATCGGCTACCAGCCCGAACTGCTTTCGGACACCCGTGGCACGGCGATCTTCAACCGCCTGTTCCACGCCTATCAGCCGCACAAGGGCCCGCTGCCGGGCCGGCGCACGGGCGTCTTGATCTCTAATTCCAACGGCCAGTCCGTCGCCTATGCGCTCTGGAACCTGGAAGATCGCGGCCCGATGCTGATCGATGCCGGCGTCGATGTCTATGAGGGCATGATCATCGGCGAGCACTCGCGCGAGAACGACCTTGAGGTCAATCCGGTCAAGGGCAAGCAGCTCACCAATATCCGCACGACCAGCAAGGACGAAGCCGTGCGCCTGACCCCGCCCAAGAAGCTCTCGCTGGAGCAGTCGCTGGGCTACATCGCCGATGACGAATATGTCGAGGTGACGCCCAAATCGATCCGGCTGCGCAAGATCTTCCTCGATCCCAATGAGCGCAAGCGGCAGATGCGGGCGTCCAAGGCCGGCTAACCCTTCGAGGCCCGCTTTGCGGGCACCTCAGGATGAGGGTGCCAGCCCAGAACATCAGTAGCCCTCATGGTGAGGTGCGCCCGCAGGGCGCCTCGAACCACGAGGGCGTGGCAGGGGGGACCCATGAGCGAGTGGATCATCGGCATCATTACCCAGTGGGGGTATCCCGGCATCTTCCTGTTGATGGTGGCCGAGAACATCTTTCCCCCGATCCCCTCCGAACTCATCATGCCCTTTGCCGGATATGCGGCCGCGAATGGCTCGCTCTCGATGGCGGGCGTCGTGATCGCCGGCATGCTCGGCTCCATCGTGGGCACCAGTGCCTGGTATTTTGCCGCAAGGCTGCTCGGCCTTCACCGCTTCACCGCGCTGTGCAACCGGCTGGGACGCGTCGCCACCCTTCATGAAGACGACATCGACATGGCGGTGCGCTGGTTCGACCGCTACGGCCCGCTCGCGGTCTTCATCGGCCGCCTGATCCCGGCGATCCGCACCCTGATCTCCGTGCCGGCGGGTCTGGCGGCGATGCCGCTCCCCAAATTCCTCGCCATCTCGGCCGCCGGCACCCTGATCTGGACCGGCATCCTGACCGGCGCCGGCTATGTCCTGCATGAGAACTATGAACTGGTCGAAGGCTGGGTCGACCCGGTCTCGACCGGCGTCATCATATTGGTGCTGGTGATCTACATCTACCGCTTCATCACCTGGAAGCCGATCAAGGACGTGGGGTAGAAACAAGAAACCCCGCCGGAGCTTGGTGTCGCTCGGTGGCGGGGTCTGCCTCTCGCGAGGTCTTGAGGCTCAACGGTCTCCCGCGAGCAATCGTCTCCAATGTGGGGGCGATTCAATGAAAGTCAAGTTTAATCTGCACGCATGCCGAGTGCGTTCAGCACGCCTCGTCTCACGGACGCAAACTGTTCGTCTGTCAGCCGAGGCTTGAGATACCTGCGTTTACCGGTGTGGTCTCGCTCGGTCCTGAACATATCGAGCCGATCAAAGCAAACCGTGGAAAGCATATCGCATTTCGCCCACACGCGTTGATGTTCGAACGGCGACGGAAGTTGCCACTCAAGGTCCAGTTGCACGATGTATGATTGCGTATGCCCATCGAAGCTGCCCGACAGGGGCACGACGGTGCACAGGCCGTCGCGACGGGGCAAGCGCGGGGAGAGGATGATGGCCGGGCGGCGCTTCACCATCTCCGGCGGACGGAACCCACCCATCGAATAGTCACACAAGACGATCGTGCCGACCGGCAACGAAAACTGGATTGCCATACTTGAACCGAACCCCCTCGGCGCAAATTGCAATCCAGTGATGCGATTTGCAAATCCTTGTTATGCAAACTGCGACGATTCACCCTCTATTAACCATAACTTTCCCGCATTTGCTGGCTTTATGGCGCTGGCACGCTTTCTGCAGTGCCAGGGGCAGCCGGAAACAGTTGTGCGTACCGGTGTCAGTCACGAGAGCCCCGCCCCGCGCGATCCGGAGCGGGGCTCCTCTAGTTTTTGCGCCCCGCCCTTGCCGCAAGCCCTTACAGCCACTAGATAGTTCCGACGCTTTGGTCCCGGAGACATTCATGCGCGCCGTGCTCGATATCATCCTCCTGATCCTCTCGCTCTATTGGTGGGTGGTTCTCGCCATGATCATCATGAGCTGGCTGATCTCGTTCAACGTGATCAATACGCGCAACGCCTTCGTTGCCGCGGTCTGGCGCATTCTCAACCAGCTGACCGACCCGGTGCTGCGCCCGATCCGGCGCGTGGTGCCGAGCTTTTCCGGGCTCGACATCTCGCCGATCATCCTCTTCCTGATCCTGTTCTTCATCGAGCGGATCATCATCTACTACATCTATCCCTATGCCTTCTGAGGGTGGCGAAGCCCCTCTGCTACAGGATCGATGAGAGCGGCCTGACGGCGTTCCTGCGCGTCACGCCCAATGCCGGGCGCGATGCCATCGAAGGACCGGAAATCCGCGCCGACGGCTCCTGCGTGTTGCGCGTGCGGGTCAAGGCCGTGCCAGACAAGGGCAAGGCCAACGCCGCGGTGATCGCGCTTCTCGCCCAGGCGCTCGACGTGCCGAAATCCGCCATGGCGGTGGTCGCCGGCGAGACGGCGCGCCTCAAAAGCGTTCATGTGAGCGGCGACGGCGCCGCACTCGGCAAAGCCCTCGACGCGCTCACCGCCCTTTGAGGCACAGCATGGAGGCCCTGCACGCCCGGCACTGGCATTCGGGCGGTGTTTCGGCCATATAGAGGCGAAATGCAGGACAATAGCGCAATGAACGGCATCCCGTTCCGCAAGATGAACGGCCTTGGCAACGAGATCATCGTTGCCGACATGCGCGGACGCAACGGCAACGTCGCGCCCGGGGCTGCTGTTGCGCTCAATGCCGACCCGGCAATGCGCTTCGACCAGATCATGGCCATCCACGATCCGGTTACGCCCGGCACCGCCAACTATATCGAAATCATCAATTCCGACGGTTCGCGGGCGCAGGCCTGCGGCAACGGCATGCGCTGCGTGGTGCAGACGCTCGCCAGAGAATCCGGCCAGAAGGCCTTCACCTTCGAAACCGTTGCCGGAATCCTCACCGCGACCGAACATGCGGACGGCTCCATAACCGTCGACATGGGCAGGCCCCGTTTCGGCTGGCGCGACATTCCCCTTGCCGAGGACTTCGCCGATACCCGCGCCATCGAGCTGCAGATCGGCCCGATCGATGCCCCGGTGCTGCACTCGCCATCGGTCGCCTCGATGGGCAATCCGCACGCGATCTTCTGGGTCGACAATGACGTGTGGAGCTACGACCTCGAACGCTTCGGTCCGCTGCTCGAGAACCACCCGATCTTTCCCGAACGCGCCAATATTTCCATCGCACAGGTGACCTCGCGCCACACGATCGTGCTGCGCACCTGGGAGCGCGGCGCGGGCCTGACCAAAGCCTGCGGCACCGCCGCCTGCGCCGCCGCTGTCAGTGCTGCGCGCACCGGGCGCACCGGCCGGCAGGTGACGGTGACGCTGCCCGGCGGCGACCTGGTGATTGACTGGCGCGACGACGACCATGTGATGATGACCGGCCCGGCCGAGTTCGAATTCGCCGGCACGCTCGATCCTGCGACCGGCGCTTGGTCGCGTCAGGCGGAGGTGGCCTGATGGGCATCGAAACCATCACCTTCGGCTGCCGCCTCAACGCCTATGAGAGCGAAGTGATGAAGGCCGAGGCGACCAAGGCCGGCTTGTCCGACGCCATCATCGTCAATACCTGCGCGGTGACCGCGGAAGCCGTGCGGCAGGCCAAGCAGGCCGTGCGCAAGGCGCGCCGCGACAACCCGCACGCCAAGATCATCGTCACCGGCTGCGCCGCGCAGACGCAGGCGCGCACCTTCGGCGACATGGGCGAGGTCGATCTCGTCATCGGCAATGCCGACAAGATGCAGGCGGCGAGCTACGAGCCGATGGCCTTCGGCGTCAAGCTCAACGACAAGGTGCAGGTCAACGACATCATGAGCGTGCGCGAGACCGCAGGCCATCTGATCGAGGGCATGGACGGGCGCGCCCGCGCCTTCGTCCAGGTGCAGAACGGGTGCGATCATCGCTGCACCTTCTGCATCATCCCCTATGGCCGCGGCCCCTCGCGCTCGGTGCCGATGGGCGCCGTCGTCGAACAGGTCAAGGCACTGGTCGGCAATGGCTATCGCGAAGTGGTGCTGACCGGCGTCGACATCACCTCCTATGGCGGCGACCTGCCGGGCGCGCCCAGCCTCGGCAAGCTGACCCAGGCGATATTGAAGCACGTGCCGGACCTGCCGCGCCTGCGCATATCCTCGATCGATTCCATCGAAGCCGATCCGGCGCTCTACGATGCGGTTGCCAGCGACAGGCGGCTGATGCCGCACCTGCACCTCTCGCTGCAGTCGGGCGACGACATGATCCTGAAGCGCATGAAGCGGCGCCACAGCCGCGAGGATGCGCTCTCGATCGTCGCAAAACTGCGCGCGCTTCGCCCCGACATGGTCTTCGGTGCCGATATCATCGCCGGTTTCCCGACCGAAACCGACGAGATGTTCGAGAACACGCTGGCGATTGTTGCCGAAGCCGATCTCACCTATCTCCACGTCTTCCCCTTCTCGCCGCGCGAAGGCACGCCGGCGGCCCGCATGCCGCAAGTGGCCAGGCGCGTCGCGCGTGAACGTGCGGCAAGGTTGCGGGCGGCGGCAGAGGCGCAGTTTGCAAAGCTCTGTGCCTCGCGCATCGGCCTTATCGAGAATGTGCTGATCGAGCGCGACGGGCTGGGCCGCACGGAACAATTCGTGCCGGTTTCGGTTCCCGCAGCAGCATCGGGACAAATCCTTGCCGTGCGGATCACAGGCGCCAATGCGGACGGCCTTGTCGGCGAGGCGGTTCGCGAAGCGGCGTGAGCCCGCAGCCTCACACAATCGGTATGGAATTCAAGGCGGATCGATGAGCGACAGGAAACCGGGTTTTTTCAAGCGTCTGTTCGGTGATCTCGTGGCGCCCGAGCCGCGCCCGAGCGAACCGGCGCCGGCGCCCGATCAACCGCCCCAGCCCCAACCCCGACCGGATGAGCCCCGCCCGGCCGAGCCAACCCCTCCCCCTCCTCCTCCCGAGGAGCCGCAGCCCGAGCCGGTTATTCCCCCGCCCGAGCCTGCTCCAGAGCCGGTGCAAGAACCGCCCGGCATTCCGCCCGAGCGGCCCGATGAGATGCCGCCCCCATCGCCGGCGCCCGGCGAACCGCAGCAGCCCGAGCCGATGCCGACGCGCGAGCCACCGGGCATTCCACCGGGTTCGCCGCAGGAGGTGCCACCGCCCCCGGGTCCCCCCGAGGCGACGCCGGACTATCTCGAAGATGTCGAGGACGATCTCGTCGAGGAGCCCGAGCCGGTCGAAGACACTCCCCAGCCAACGCCCGAACCGGCGCCCCCACCGCCTCGCCAGGAAGGCTGGTTCGCGCGCCTCGCCTCTGGCCTCAAGCGCTCCTCGGACCAGCTCACCGGCTCGATCACCGGGCTCTTCACCAAGCGCCGGCTGGATGCCGCGACGCTAGACGAACTCGAGGATATCCTGATCCAGGCGGATCTGGGCGTGGAAACCGCCATGTCGATCACCGAAACGCTGCGGCGCGATCGCTTCGATCGCGAGGTCTCGGGCGATGACGTGCGTGGTGTCCTCGCCGCCGAAGTCGAGGAAGTGCTTGCACCGGTGGCGCGCCCGCTGGAGGTCGACACGGCCCACAAGCCCTTCATCATCCTGATGGTCGGCGTCAACGGCTCGGGCAAAACCACGACCATCGGCAAGCTGGCGCAGAAATTCGCCGCCCAGGGCCACTCGGTGATGCTGGCGGCCGGTGACACCTTCCGCGCCGCCGCCATCGAGCAATTGCAGGTCTGGGGTGAGCGCACCGGTGCGCCCGTCGTTTCCAAACCCGCCGGTTCGGACGCTTCGGGGCTGGCTTACGACGCGGTTGTGCGTGCAAAAGCCGAGGGCAAGCAGATCCTCATCATCGATACGGCCGGCCGGCTGCAAAATCGCGACGAATTGATGAGCGAGCTCGAAAAGATCGTGCGCGTCATCAAGAAGCTAGACGAAACCGCACCGCATGCGGTGCTGCTGACCCTTGATGCGACGACCGGGCAGAACGCACTCAACCAGGTCGAAATCTTCGGCAAGCGCGCCGGTGTTACCGGCCTCGTCATGACCAAGCTCGACGGCACGGCGCGCGGCGGCATTCTCGTTGCCATCGCCCGCAAGTTCGGCCTGCCGGTGCATTTCATCGGTGTCGGCGAAGGCGTCGATGACCTCGAACCGTTCGCGGCGCGCGATTTCGCCCGAGCCATTGCCGGGCGCGCCGAATAGCTTCGCCGCATTTGCATCATGGTCTGCCGCTAGAGCGATCCGCTTTAAGCCCTTGCGGCAGGCTGCAGACTTACCCATAGTCTCAAGCTAGTAACGCCTTTTAGAATTTGTGAGCGATGTCAGAGAAAACCGACGATCTGAACGAAGCGCGTGAAGAGTTGAACTGGGACGAGTTGCGTCCGCAGATCATCAAGCTGGTGCTCGAACTGGGACCGCTCGTCGTCTTCTTCATCGTCAACGGGCGCGCCGACATCTTTGCGGCAACCGCCTGGTTCATGGGCGCCATGGTCGTATCGCTGGCGCTCTCCTGGCTGATCCTCAAGAAGATCGCGGTAATGCCGCTCGTTACCGGCGTCGTCGTGCTGGTCTTTGGCGGCCTGACGCTCTGGCTGCAGGATGACATGTTCATCAAGATGAAGCCGACGATCACCAATCTGCTCTTCGGCTCCGTGCTGCTCGGCGGCCTGCTTTTCGGCCAGTCGCTTTTGAAATACGTCTTCGGCGACGTCTACAAGCTCCAGCCCAGGGGCTGGTTCGTGCTGACGCTGCGCTGGGGCCTGTTCTTCTTCGTGCTTGCCGTGCTCAACGAAGTCGTCTGGCGCGGCTTTTCCACCGATGTCTGGGTGGCGTTCAAGGTCTGGGGCATCATGCCGCTGACCATCCTGTTCTCGGCCCTCCAGGTGCCGCTGCTCAACAAATACGCCCCGGAGCCGGCACCCGCCGAGGCCTAGACTCCGCCTCTCCAGGGCGCGCAGGATCAGCCGAAAAGTCCGATCACGATCCCCTGCAACAGCATCAGGCCAAGCAGGTAGCCGCCATCGATGACGGTCAGCGACCAGGGGCGGCCCTGATAGCGGTGGTTGAGGATCATCGAGGTGATGACAAAGCCCAGCCACATATGCGCCGCGACCAGCAGGCCGGACTCCACGCTGGTCTCGCCGGCCAGCAGCGGCGTGAGCAGCGCCAGGAAATAGGCAATGATGAACTGGACGATGACCGACCAGACATAGGGCATGAAGTCCTTGGGATCGATGTCCTCGGCCCGGCGCCCGCTCGCAGCCAGCCATTGCTTCGAGAGCACCATGTACCAGACGAAGCCGAGCGCCATGCTGGCAACCGTCGCCAGGATGACCGCCAGCCAGTTCACTGCAAAATGCGATATCATCATTGTCCCCTCACAAGCATCCCTTGCGAGACCCTAGCTGAATCGCAGACACGCACAAGCCGATGTGTTGGCCGCCCTAAGCTCGCCACAACCACAGTCCCCCCTTCTCCCCTCGCGGGAGAAGGTGCCCCGCAGGGGCGGATGAGGGGGCCACCTGCGGCCGATCTACCCGCTCCCACAAGGGCGATTCTCGTACCAAACCTCCACCTCTCCGATCGTCATTCCGGCGCAGGCCGGAACCCATCCCGGATAGTTTTCACCAACCGCAAGGGTGTGAAGCAGGCACGAATTGGCGCTTCGTTCACACACCTTGCGGCTATGGTTTGCATCTCAGGATGGTTCCCGGCCTGCGCCGGGATGACGATCGAGGTTGGAATGGCACAAGTGCCCTCGCCACAACCACAGACCCCCTTCTCCCCTCGTGGGAGAAGGTGCCCCGCAGGGGCGGATGAGGGGGCCCACCTGCGGCCGATCTACCCGCTCCCACAAGGGCGATTCTCGTACCAAACCTCCACCTCCCCGATCGTCATTCCGGCGCAGGCCGGAACCCATCCCGGATAGTTTTCACCAACCGCAAGGGTGTGAAGCAGGCACGAATTGGCGCTTCGTTCGCACACCTTGCGGCTATGGTTTGCATCTCAAGATGGTTCCCGGCCTGCGCCGGAATGACAATCGAGGTTGGGGTGGCATGAGTGCCCTCGCCACAACCACAGACCCCCTTCTCCCCCCGTGGGAGAAGGTGCCCCGAAGGGGCGGATGAGGGGGCCCACCTGCCTCTAGGTCCCTACAACCCGCCCATCTTGCAGATGAGCTTCCACTCGTCCTCGCGCACCGGCTGCACCGAAAGGCGCGAATTGTTGACGAGCACCATGTCCTTGAGTTCGGGCGTCGCCTTGATCTCTTCGAGGGTCACCGCGCGCTTGAACGGCTCGACCGGCTCGACATCGACACACTCCCAGACAACCTTGCCGTTCTTGAGCTCGGCGGTCGAATCCGGATGCGCTTCGGCCGCGACGCGGCAGATGCCCACGACTTCCTTGCCGACATTGGAGTGATAGAAAAAGCAGAGATCACCCAGTTTCATCGTCCGCATGTTGTTGCGGGCCTGGAAGGCGCGCACGCCCGTCCATTCCTCGGGCGAGCCCTTGTTGACGAGGTCGTCCCAGGAGAAGACGTCCGGCTCGGTCTTGAGCAGCCAATAGGCCATGGTCAGCGTCCCCCTGACTTGTTGACCGCGATCTTCCATGGGCGAATGGCATAGCGCGCAAAGACCCCGCGCATCATATAGGGGTCCTGGGCAAAGAACGCCTCTGCCTGCTCGCGGTCATCGGCCTCGATGACGACGAAGCTGCCGGTCATGGCGCCCTCATCGTTGAAGAAGGGGCCGGCAAGCACCAGCCGCTCACCCAGATCATCGAGATATTGGAGATGATCGGACCGGGCATCGAGCCGCTTTTGCGGATCGTCGGTGTCGTCGGCGACGAGGGCGAAGAGCATGGGTCAGGTCTCTCTCTTGAGCGGACGGGCCATCAGGCCCGCGACGATTTCATTGATGGTGTTGCGGCCGGTCAAGAGCCGGTTGACCGCATCGATCAGCGGCGCATCGACCTCATGGCGCATGGCGAGGCTCGCCGCGACGGGGGCGGTGGCCACCCCTTCAGCGAGCTTTGCCCCGCCGGCAAGGATCGCCTCTGCCGTCTCGCCGCGCCCGAGCGCCAGGCCGAACTGGTAGTTGCGCGATTGCGGCGTCGTGCAGGACAGGGTGAGATCGCCAAGGCCGGCAAGGCCGGTCAATGTCGTTGCCGAGCCACCCATGGCGGTGACGATGCGCGCGGTTTCGGCATAGGCCCGCGCCATCAGTGCCGAGCGGGCCGATAGCCCCAGTTGCGCGCCTTCGACCGCCCCGCAGGCCAGCGCATAGACGTTCTTCAAGGCTCCGGCGATCTCGACGCCGATGCGATCGTCGGCGGCATAGGGGCGAAGGCTTGGCCCGGCCAGCGCCGCCGCGAGGGCCGATGTGTCGCTGGCCCCGTCCCCGGCAAGCGTCACGGCGGTGGGGCGCCCGGCAGCGACATCGGCGGCAAAGCTTGGACCCGAAAGCACATAGGGCACCGCCTCGGGCGCCATGTCGGCGAGAATTTCACTCTGGCGTGCCAGCGTGCCGGTCTCCAGCCCCTTAGCGGTCAGCACCACCGGGCGACCGGCAAGGTGAGCCGGATCGATGGCCTGCAGCGCACCGCGCGTCGCCTGCGCCGGCACCGCCATGATGACGATGTCGCCCGGCAGGAATTCGGCGCGCGCCGTAATCGCCTCATGCAGTACCAGATCGCCCAGGTAACGCTGGTTGGTGCGAGTGCTGGCGATCTCGAAAACCGTCGCGCTGTTGCGCGCGACCAGGCTCACAGGGCGGCCCGCCATGGCAGCTGCCTGCGCCAGAGCCGTGCCCCAGGCGCCGCCCCCGACAACGGTGACGGTTTCAAGCCGCATGCGTGTGCACCTTCATGGCCGGATCGTCGAGCGGCCAGCGCGCCCGCGCCATCACATCGAGCCCGTCGCTGTCGCCAAGCGCCAGCCGCTCCGCCCCCGCCCAGGCGACCATGGCGCCATTGTCGGTGCAAAGCGCCGCCGGAGGCACGACGAGGCGCGCGCCGATCGACTGCGAAGCGAGCAGCAATGCCACGCCGATAGCCCTGTTTGCGGCGACGCCACCGGCCACGACGAGCGTCGGCGTCTCGTCCGGAAATTCGCGCGCAAACCGCTGCAGCGCCGCGCGCGCCCGGGTCGAAACGACCTCGACGACGCTCGCCTGAAAGCTCGCCGCAATATCGGCAACGTCCTGTTCACCCAGCGGCGCCAGCGCCTCCGCCTGCAGCCGCACCGCGGTTTTCAGCCCAGAAAACGAGAAATCCAGCCGGTCTTCCTTGAGCAGCGGACGCGGGAAGCGAAAGCGCCCGGCGTCCCCGGCAAGCGCCGCCTTCTCCACCGCCGGACCGCCCGGATGGCCGAGACTCAAAAGCTTGGCAACCTTGTCGAAAGCCTCGCCGAGCGCATCGTCTATGGTCGTGCCCCAACGCTCGTAATCGCCAACGCCGCGCACCAGCACGAATTGGCTATGACCGCCCGAAACCAGCAGCATCAGGTAAGGGAAATCAACGCCGTCCGTCATCCGCGCCGTCAGCGCATGCGCCTCGAGATGGTTGACGGCGATCAGCGGCTTACCGAGCGCCGCGGCCAGTGCTTTGGCAGTAGTCAGCCCCACCAGAACGCCGCCGATCAGCCCCGGCCCGGCCGTTGCAGCCACCGCGTCGATATCGGCGAGATCGATTTCCGCCTCGCGGCAGGCCTGCGCGATAATGTGATCGAGCCAGGCAACATGGGCGCGCGCTGCCAGTTCCGGCACTACCCCGCCGAAGGCTGCATGCTCGTCGAGCTGCGAGCGCACCACGTTTGAGCGGATCTGCGCCATCCCCGAGAAATCGCGCGCAACGACAGCCGCGGCGGTTTCGTCGCAGCTTGTTTCAATGCCCAGGACTACGGCTGGCGCTTGCCCGCTCACGGCGATCTGGTCTACTCCCGACAGGAGCGTGTTCAGGAAAAGAGAATATCGGCTTTTCCGTTCGAACGCGCGACGACTAGAAGATCGTTACCGCCTACACCAGGATCAGCCGCTTTTGCAATCTCACCAGCCCTTCGCCCGACTCGGAACCCGCGGATCGCCGCTCGCCATGGCCCAGGCGCAGGAGACGCGCGCGCTGCTGGCAAAAGCGCATGGCATCGACCCCGAACAGATAGAGATCGTCAAATTCGTTTCGACCGGTGACCGCCTGAAGGATCAGCCGCTCTCCGAAGTCGGCGGCAAGGGGCTCTTTACCAAGGAGATCGACGCCGCCCTGCTCTCCGGCGAGATCGACATCGGCGTGCATTCGACCAAGGATGTGGCAACGACCCTGCCGCCGGGCATGGCCATGCCCGCCTTCCTCGAACGCGAAGACGTGCGCGACGCCTTCATTTCGCTGGTGGCACGCGGCATCGACTACCTGCCTGAACGTTCGAAATTCGGAACCTCCTCGATCCGTCGCGCCGCGCAGGTCAGGCGCCTGCGCCCGGACCTAGAAATCGTGCCTTTCCGCGGCAATGTGCAGACGCGGATACAAAAGCTGATGGACGGCGTTGCCAGCGCTACCTTGCTTGCCATGGCCGGCCTCAAGCGCAGCGGCGAAGACCATCGCGTCACCGCGATACTCGATGCCGAGGAGTTCATGCCCGCCCCGGCCCAGGGCGCTATCGGATTGGCAATTCGAGAGAGCGACACCCGCGCCCGCGATCTCGTCGCGCCACTCGACCATCAACCGACCAACACCGCAATTACCGCCGAGCGCGCAATGCTCGAGCTCCTCGACGGCTCATGCCGCACACCGGTCGGGGCGCTGAGCCGGCTCGAAGGCGGCACGCTCACCCTGCGCGGCGAAATCCTGAGCCTCGACGGGCAAACCGCGTTCGAGGATCTGGTGACAGGCGATGCCGATGATGCATTCGAACTGGGCACGGCGCTCGGCCGAAAGCTCATCGAAATGGCCGGACCCGATTTCCTCACCCGCTGGAGTGCAAGATGACGCGCATGCTGGTCACCCGGCCCGAGCCCGATGCGCACAGAACCCTGCGGCGCCTGCGCGCCCTCGATATCGAGGCAACGGCCGCGCCCCTGATGACGCGCGTCGCGATCGGCACGCCCCTGCCCCCGCCCGAGCAGTTCGCCGCCCTTGCCGTGACCAGCGCCAATGCCTTGCGTGCTCTAGCCGATCGCGGCGCCATCGAAGCCTATCGGCACCTGCCCGTCTATGCCGTGGGCACACGCACTGCCTTTGAAGCGGAGGCACGAGGCTTTGGCACAGTGCACAACGCCAATGGCGCGCTCGGCGACCTTGCCGAACTGCTTGTGCATGGCGGCATCAACGGTCGCGTGCTGCACCTTTCGGGTCGGCATGTCGCCGGTGATCTCGCCCGCAGCGTTGCCGAACACGGCGTCAGTGTCGAAACCGTGCCTATCTATGTCATGGCGCCCGTCGAATCGCTGCCGGAGGCGGTTATTGCTGGCCTGGAGGCGGGCGGTTTCGCGGCAGCGCTCTTTTATTCGCGCCGTACCGCAGAGATATTCGTGCAGTTGATGGGGGAGCGACTGACCCCGAGCATACGTTCAGGCGTTGAAATGCTGTGCCTGTCCGAAACCGTTGCCGAGCCATTGATCCACGCCAACTGCGTGCGCATCAGCCTTGCCGATCGACCAGACGATGGCGCCATGATGACCCTGGCTTTGGCTTTTGCCCGCGAGCAAAACGGGGCATGATGCTGACCGGAACGAGGAAGATGTGATGTCCGAAAACAAGAGCGGACCGGTCAAGCCGCCGGTGATCGACCTCAGCGCCCGCGAAAGCGAGAGCACGGCCAAGCCCGAGACCGGCAAGACCAGCGCCGGGGAGACGAATCAGACGTCGGCGAGCTCAAACCGGGAGGAGCCGTCCCCACGCATCGAGCGTGAAGCCGGCTCGACTGGGCCCCTTGCCCTTGCCGTCATCGGTGGCGGCCTGTTGGGCTTCATTGCCGCCTATGGCCTCGCCTCGGCCGGGTATTGGCCGACGCCCCCGGCCGACCCGCGCCTTGCCGAGATCGGCCAGCTGCGCCAGGCACTGGCCAATGTCCCGGAATTGCAGGCAAGGGTCGATGAAGCGGGTTCGCGGCTCGACACCGTGGGCGAGCGCGTTGCCGCAATCGAAACCGCGCTGGAAGAAACCCGCACTGCTGCGACACAAGATACCGGACCTGCCGGCGCCGAAAACTCCGATCTCGCCGAACAGATCGTGGCACTCGAGGCGCGGGTGGAAGAGCTTGCCGCGACGAGCCAGCAGCCGGCGGGCGGCGATACCAGCGAACTGAGCGGCGCCCTCGACGCGCTTGCTGCAGATGTCGGCGCGCTGCAGGCTGCCTTGAGTGCTCAGGAAGCCGAAATTGCCGGGCTGAGCGAAACGGTTTCGGCAACCCGGCAGACCATCGCCGCCCAGCCGACCGATATTGGCGCCGCCGTGCAGTTGCCGCTGATTCTGTCCGGGCTTGAAACCGCGTTCGCGACCGGGCGCCCCTATCTGAGCGAACTCGATGCCTTACGCCGTACCGCGCCGCAGATCGACGTACCCCAGACGCTTCTTGACGCCGCGGGCACCGGATTGCCCCGGGAGAACACCGTCGCCAGTACGATGGAAGCGGTTCTGCCCGCCATGCTCGCGGGCGGCCCGCGTGACCCCGATGCCGGCTGGCAGGACGCAACCCTCGACTGGTTCCGCACCACGCTGGCGCTGCGCCCGGCCGGTGAAGGGGCCGGTGACAGCCCGCAGGCGCTGGTGACCCGACTGGAGGCGGCGATCGCCAGGCGCGATTTCGTAGCCGCCGACGAGCTTCTGTCGCAGATGCCTGAATCCATGCGTAGCGCCGCCGGCGATTTGCCGGCAATGGTGGCGCTGCATGCCGATGCCGCACGCCTCATCGAGGCGGCAAGGCGCCAGGCGCTGACCGTTGCCACGGAGGCCGCCCCGTGATCCGTCTTGCCACCTGGATCATCGTCAGCCTCGCCGTCACCGCGCTGATCGCCTGGGCCATTTCCATTCCCGGCACGCTGACGCTCGAAGTCGCCGGTTATCGCATGCAGCCGCGGCTCAGCACCGCCATCTTCCTGTTGCTGCTCGCCGCCGTGCTGCTGATCCTCCTCTGGTCCGTCATCCGCCGCATTCTCGCAACGCCGCGAACTTTGGCAAGGCGCGCCCGCGAGCGTCGACGCGAGCAGGGGATCGCCGCGCTTTCGGATGGATTCGTTGCCCTCGAAGGTGGCGATCCGGCCCGTGCTCGTGCGCTGGCGCGCGACGCCCAGTCGCGACTTTCCGACAACCCTGCCGCCCTGCTGCTCGAAGCACGCGCCGATCTCGCGATGGGCGATATGCCGGCCGCCCGAGAGCATTATCGTGCACTGCTCACCAACGAAAAGACTGCCATGGCAGCGCTTTCCGGCCTTTATGAGCAGGCTAGGGCCCAGCATCGACCGGAGGCGGCTCTGACCTTTGCGCGCAAGGCCCTGGCCCTGTCGCCGACCGCCGGCTGGGCTCACCAGACCGTGTTCGACGATCTCGTCAAGCGCGGCGCCTGGGCCAAGGCCGTCGCCATGGTCAATGATCAGCCCGCCTATACGCGCCAGCAGCGCGCCGCCAAGCGCCGCAAGCAGGCGGTGATCGAAACCGCCCGGGCCCGTGAGGCCGAGCTCACCGCTCCGATGAACGCCCTCGACCATGCGCTGACGGCCTTGAAGCTCCTGCCTGATTTCGTCCCGGCGGCGTTGATCGCGGCGCGGATCTACTCCAACCGCGGTGAGACACGCCGGGCGGCGAGCCTGTTGCGCCGCATCTATCGCGCGACCGGCCATCCGCACGCGGCGCTGCTCTATGCTAATGTCCAGCCCGGCGCCTCGGCCGTCGACCGCCTGAAGCGCGTTCGCGAGCTCATCGACATGCCTGCGCCGACCCGCGCCGCCGCCATGGTGATCGCGCGTGCCGCCATCGACGCCTATGATTGGGTGACAGCCCGCAACGCCCTTGCCCCCTATCTTGCCGAACCGACCCAGGGCGTCGCCAGCCTGATGGCCGAGATCGAGGAAGGCGAATCGGGCGATCAGGGCAAGGCGCGCGAATGGCTGGCCCGCGCCGTGCGCGCCCCGCGCGATCCGGTCTGGACTGCAGACGGCATCACCAGCGACGAATGGGAGCCAATCTCGCCGGTCACCGGTCGCCTCGACGCCTTCGAATGGAAGGTTCCGGTCAGCGCCGTCGGCACCACCAGCGAACCACTGCCGCCCGCGCGCCCTGCCCCGGAGCCCGAACCGGCCATTGCCGAGCCCCCTCCAACTCCGGCCGCCTTGCCTCTTGCACCCACTGAGAAGGCTGAGTAAAAGACCCCGGCACGGCCACCCGCCAACAAGGCCGCGCCCGCCGCTTTAGCTCAGTTGGTAGAGCACATCATTCGTAATGATGGGGTCGTCAGTTCGAGTCTGACAAGCGGCACCAGTTCCCCTGATCGACGAGCTTGCCGGTCGCTCTTTCAGAGCGGCAGACGCTCCTTTAATGCCTTGAGGCCTCCGTTATAGGCACGGCGGGCTGAGGCCGGAATGCGCAAGCCATGCACCAGAGCATCGCTTGCAAAGAGCTGCTGGCGCTCTTCAGCCGTCGAGAGGAAGAACGGAAAGCGCTGGAAGACGCGGGCGCGAATGTTGCCGATGCTTGCCCCGTAGAGGCAGACAGGGAAATGCAGGCCCGGATAGGCACGCACGTCCCCGAGCTGCTCGGAACCGAAGACCCGGCGATAGAACGCTGTATGCTCGGGCCGTACCAGCGCCAGACACTGGTCGGCGTGAAAGTGGATCGATGCCATGGCCGCCAGCCGCAGCGTCAGAAACGGCAATGCCGGATAGGCGAGCGAGGCCTCGTGGTCTGCCGTGAAGCGGCTCGGATCGATGAAGGACATGCCTGCATCGGCCATCGGACCGAGCACATCCGGGAAGACCTTCATGCTCGGAGACTTGCGGCAGTCGGGGGTGATCAAATGCAGGCGCAGCGAACTGACGAGTTCACCCTCGATATAGACGCCGAAGCACATCGAATTGGGGGTGCCGTCCAGGTCGTCAATGCAGATTTCCTGCGGGTTATGGTCCATGAAGCCTTCGCGCGTATAGGCGCGATAACGCAACCGATAGACAGGATCGTCGATGATCTCGGGATGCACGCGTTGATAGCTGACGGTGTCGAGCACATCGAGGAGCGTGCCCGAGAATCGGGACGGCGGTCCAGCCTGGGCCGCGGTCTCGCTGTCATGGTCGAAAAGCATCGTCTTGCCGCCCCCGCGCAATTGACGAGCCAAATTAACATTCCTTTAACCATCCTGGAACAGGGGCAATGGTTTATGCTTAATTTGCCGTGGGCGGCGAGGTCTTGCGAGTCTAGGGCAGATTGGCGACGAGCCGCTGCGGCGGCTCGCTGGGCGCGGCCCGATGCAGGGCGAGGAGATGGGCAACATCCTCGGCCGGTAGCGGGGCGCCGAAGAGGAAGCCCTGAACCTGGTCGATGCCGGTCTTGTTGATGATGAAATCGAGCTGGTTTTCGGTCTCGATACCCTCGGCAGTGATCGTCAGGTCGAGGTCCCTGCCAAGCTGGGCGACATTGGCTAAAAGCCTGATCGAACGCGGATTCGTTTCAATGTCGGAGACGAAACTGCGGTCGATCTTGAGCTTGGTGAGCGGCAGCGCCTGCAAATAGCTCAGTGATGAATAGCCGGTGCCGAAATCGTCGAGCGCCACGCCGATGCCGCGCTCATAGAGGGCAAGCAGCGCCGCCGTTGCCGCCTCGCGTTCCTCGATAACCGCGGTTTCTGTCACTTCGATCTCGAGGCGGTGGGCCGCAAGGCCGGACTTTTCGAGCGCGTGGCTGATCATGTCTTCGAGATCGTCAGTGCGGAAATCGCGCGCTGACACATTGACCGCCACCAGAACCTCGCCCGGCCAGTTGCGGCAATCGCGCGTGGCGGTCTCGAGCACATGGCGGGTGAGATCGGAGATCAAACCGCTTTCTTCGGCGATCGGAATGAACACCGAAGGCGGCACTACGCCCAATTGCGGATGCGTCCAGCGCGCGAGCGCCTCGCAGCCAACAATGCGGTTAGCGCGCAGGTCGACGATCGGCTGATAGACGAGGTGAATACTCTTCGCCGCGATCGCCGCCTGCAGATCTGTCTTGAGCTGCTGGCGCCGCCGGTATTCGACGTCCATGCATTCGTGGAACTGCACGATACGCGCCTTGCCGTCCGCCTTGGCCCTGTAAAGTGCCAGGTCCGCCTTGATCATCAGGGTATCAAGATCGTCCTCGGCATGCATCGAGAGCACTGCGCCGACGCTCACCCTGGCATCGATCCGATGCCCCATGACCTCGAAGCTCTGCTTGACGGCGGCAAGAATGCGTTCGGCCTCGGCTTTGACCTCGTCGGGCGAGGTCAGATTGGCGCGGAAAGCGATGAACTCATCACCCCCAAGCCGCGCGCAAAGCGCTTCGTCCCCAAGGGCTGCGTCCAGCCGATTGGCCACATCGACCAGCAGGCGATCGCCCACCAAATGCCCGAGCGTGTCGTTGACATGCTTGAAATCGTCGATGTCGATGATCCAGAGCGCTGCAAGACCGGGATTGTCGCAGGAACGCTCATCGAGCGCCGCTTCGGTCTGCTCGGAGAAATAGGCGCGGTTGGGCAGGCCGGTCAGCGTATCGTAGCGCGCCATGAAATTGATGCGCTCCTCGGCGATTATGCGCTGCGATATGTCCTCGAAAAGCAGCACCGTCTGCTGGTTGCGGAACGAGGCCGAGACCTCGAAATAGCGTCCCTGGCGCGTATAGAGAAGCACTTTGCCGCCAATCCCGCTGTCGATGAGCCCGAGCAGCCGATCGCGATCGGCATCGGCAAAGGCGCCCTTCTTCACGGCAGTATTGAGCAGTTCGGTAAGCGGTCTGCCGACGTAATTGGCATTGTCGGCCTGACCGAAGGCAATCAACGCGCGCTCATTGGTGACCTCGATTATCCCGTCCTCATTGAGCATCAGCAGGCCGTGCTCTAGCGTATCGAGCGCCGTATCGAGCTGCGTGGCGAGCGCTGAAGCCTCCATGCGACCATGCACGGCACGCAACAGCACTTCGCGGGCACTGCGCGAGATTCGACGCAGGCTCGCAAAGAACGGCACCAGCAGCAGCCCCAACGCGGCATAATAGATATCGCCGACCAACAGGAAGCCGAGGCCGAACGGTACCGCGATCAGCAGCACCTGCACGGTCATCAACCGATCGATGGCGAAATTGCGCTGCGAAACCCCAACGAGCACCGAAACCGAAACCGACGTTGCCGCCAGCTCGGCAAAGGCATCATCGACGATCCAGAAGCTGACGAGACACCAAAAGCCATAAAGCGCAGCAATCAGCGCCGCCCCGACGGTGGCACGAATCTCCCAGCGAATGGCGGTCGCCACGTCGTCATCGGCAAGATAGACCTTTTCAAAAGCGCGCATGTCGAGATTGCGCACGATACCGACGAGCACGAACAGGGTAGCGACGACGCCGAGCAATACCGAGCCCGTCTTGAGGCCGGCCGCGGCCGCACCGATCGCCGAACCGAAAGCGCCCAGCATCATGGTACCGCGATCGGCATAGAGCGAACGGATCAGCGATACATAGTCGGTGGGCGGCAGGGTCTTTTGGGCGGGTTCGAAGGTCAAGCCACGCACTCCGACCAGACGCCTGCGCAAGAACACACGCAAAGATGCCCGCCCGCGTGCTGCCGCGGCAGGGAACACGAACGTCGCGCGTTGAACGGCAATGGACGGGCGTGCGTTACCACCACGGACCCTCGCTTCAGCAGCTTTAAACTAAGCCTGATGCCAGTTAAGAACACCTTGCCGGGCACAAAGGCCTTTACCCATCGTGTGGCATGGTAAAACGGGCCTTAACGTTTCCGCAGCATTCGAACGGAGAGGCACATGCCCGAAATCCTCGAGAGCACACAGCGCAAGACGGCGCTCGCGACCCTTGCGCACTGGACCTATGACGAAGACGCCAAGGCGATACGGCGCGAATTCAAGTTCAAGGATTTTTCCGCTGCCTTCGGGTTCATGGCCAGCGTGGCCCTCAAGGCGGAGAAGGCAGGGCACCATCCCGACTGGTCGAACAGCTACAATCGGGTGAGCATCAGCCTCTCGACCCACGACGTCGGCGGGGTGACGCAGAACGACATCGAGCTCGCCAAGGCCATCGATGCCATTGCTGCGGCATGACCACAAAGCCACAGCGGCGCCTCAACAGCCTGTGAGACAACGCTGCTGACCGTTGTCGGCCTCGTGGCCTGCGCTTATCTTGCCTATAGTCGCTCACCCGCCAGAACGCTTCCCACACCGGAAAAAAGCACGAGAAAGCCGCCCATGTTCGAGGCCCTCACCCGTATTTTCTCCAAGCCCGAGACCGAGATCCCGGCCAACGACCCCAAGCTGGCCGTCGCCGCACTACTCGTTCATCTCGCCGCCGTCGACGGGCAGATGAGCGAGGACGAACGCGCGGTCATCAAGCAAGGGTTGGCCCACGCCTACGACATGGACGAGGCCGAAGTCGAGGAACTGATCCGCGAGGCATCGGTTCGCGATGCCGAGGCGGTCGACTTCTACCGCTTCACCTCGGTGCTGACCTCTCTCGAGCTCGAAGAAAAGCTCGACATCATCGCCATGATGTGGCGCGTGGTCTTCACCGACAAGGCCAATCATGAGCTCGAGGACAATATGGTCTGGCGCGTTGCCGAGCTCATCGGAGTATCCTCGCGCGACCGCACCGTCCTGCGTAGCCGTATCGCCAAAGAAGCGAAATCCGGCTGACGCCTACCACGCCTCGAAATCGCCGATGATCTCCGGCTCCTCGTTGCAATCGAAGCTCCCCGCCCGCTCGTCGGCGACTTCGCGTGCCAGCGCGTTGGCGTCTTCATTGGCGATCGCATCGATATAGGCGATGTGACAAGTACTGCCCTCGGCAAGCTGGGTGACAACGAGTATCTGACCTTCGTTTTCCCCCGTCTCCGGGTTGGCCGTGTGATAGCGCACGATGGTCGCGACCGGGATCCAGCGCCCCGACGCGTTGGAGAGCCGCCATTCGAGCCGGGGCCCAAGTTCGTTGAAGGGCGGCAGCGTCCGCCCGCGCGGCTCCTTGTCGATGTTGAAGCCGTAGCGGATGGAAAAGCGCAGATCCCCCTCGCTGACCAGCATGGGATAGCCCTTGTAACCCGGGCACGCCCAGCTCGCACCGAAATCATCGGCCTCGAGCACCAGGCAATCGTCGAGGTTGATATCGGTATAGGCGCTCTCGAACGCCGCGGCAGCGGGTTGGGCAAGGGTGAGAACGAAGGCGCCGGCAATGAGCGGCGCGGCAAGGCGGGTCGTCATGATTGGCTCCTCTTGCGGTGCATGACCGCTCGAACGCCAACATGGCTTGCTTTTGCGGCGCGTTCTAGGCAGAACGCGCCCACTCCTCCCTCCCAAGATGAGATTGCCCAAATGAACATGGATGCCATTCCGACCGGCAAGAACCCGCCTGACGACCTCAATGTCATCATTGAGGTGCCCCTGGGCGGGGAGCCGATCAAATATGAGATCGACAAGGACTCGGGCGCGCTCTTCGTCGATCGCTTCCTCTATACGCCCATGCGTTATCCGGGCAATTACGGCTTCGTGCCGCATACGCTGTGCGGTGACGGCGACCCGCTCGACGTCATCGTCCTCAATTCCCGCCCGCTGGTACCTGGCGCCATCGTGCGCTCACGCCCCGTCGGTGTGCTGTTCATGGAAGATGATGGCGGCCGGGATGAAAAGATCCTCGCCGTGCCCGTGTCCAAGCTCACGCGCATGTATGATGCCATTCAGGACGTAGCTGATCTGCCCGAGATTCAGGTCGAGCGAGTCAAGCACTTCTTCACCCACTACAAGGACCTCGAGCCGGGCAAGTGGGCCAAGATCGAGCGCATCGGCGGTATCGAGGATGCCCGCAAGGTGATCCTCGACTCCATCGAAATGGCCAAGAACGGCAAGTAACATGCCGGCCAGCGGCCGTATCGTCATTCTCAACGGCGCGCCGCGTTCGGGCAAATCCACGCTCGCGGCCGCCATTGCCGAGCATTTGCCAGGCAGTTGGATCAATCTGGGCGTCGATACCTACAGTCGCGCCCTGCCCAAAGCCATGTTGCCCGGCATTGGGTTGCGGCCCGGTGGCGAGCGCCCGGACCTCGAGCCGCTGCTGCCGGTCCTTTATGCCGCCATCTACGACTCGATGGCCGCCCACGCTCGGCTCGGACTCGACGTCGTCGCCGATTTCGGCCACCACGACGACTATTCACGCCCGCTCGGCATCCTTGTGGCCTGCGCCCGGCGCCTTGCTGGGCTACCCGTGCTGTTCGTCGGTATCGACTGCCCGCTGGCCGTCATACTCGAGCGCCGCCGCCGCGATCCGCATGGGGGTTTCTATACCACTGATGAAGCGATCGTGCGTCGCTGGCAGGAGGCTGTGCACAAGCCCGGCATCTACGATCTCACCGTCGACACGTCAGCGATGAGCCCCCTCGACTGCGCGCAGAAGATTGGCGAGGCTCTTGCCGCCCCGCCTGCTCCGAGCGCATTCGAACGTCTGGCCGTAATGGCGTAGCTCAGGCCTCGACAGCGACGTCGAGCGAAAGCGTGACCATGTCTCGCAGCGAGGTTTGCCGGTCCTCGGCGCTGATCTCCTGATGGGTAATCAGGCAATCGGTCATGGTGCAGATGGTGAGCGCCCGCGCTCCGAACCGTGCTGCCAGCGTGTAGAGCGCCGCAGCTTCCATTTCGACGCCGATCACACCATGTTCGAGCAGGCTGCCATAGCCCTCCAGCCCCGGCTCCCGGTGATAGAAGATGTCCGAGGAGAGCATATTGCCGGCATGAAAGCGCATGCCCGCCGCCTCGGCCTTCTCGACTGCCGAGCGCAGCAGCCCGAAATCGGCGATCGGCGCGAAGTTGTAGGGCCCGAACCGGTCCTTGACGATGGTGCTGTCCGTGGTCGCTGCCTGCGCCAGGATCAGGTCACGCACTTTCACCGCGGCATTGAGCCCGCCGCAGGTGCCGACCCGGATCAAGGTCTTGAGACCATAGACATTGATGAGTTCGTGCACATAGATCGAGAGCGAGGGCTGACCCATGCCCGTCGCCTGCACCGAAACCGGCTTGCCCTTATAGGTGCCGGTGAAGCCGAGACAGTTGCGCACCGAATTGACGAGTTTTGCGTCATCGAGGAAGTTTTCCGCAATCCACTTGGCGCGCAAGGGATCGCCGGGCAGCAGCACGGCTTCAGCATAGGCGCCCGGCTCGGCGTGGTTGTGCGGCGTCATCGGCGTTCCTCTTTTCTCGGCAAATCGGGCGCAAAGTGCCGTACGGGCGGTATGCTGTCTAGACTAGAGAATCGTGGCGGCACACGCGCCCAAACTCAATCCACCCTGCCCCTTGCCGCCACCGGCACCGTCTCCACCACCTCGTCCCCCTCGACCAGCGTGACGGTGTCGAACAAATTCGACACCACGCAGCAGTGATTGGGAATGATCCGGATCTTCTCCCCCACCTTCGGCTTCACCGCGCATCGGGAGAGATTGATGGTCCCATGCTCTTCGCTGAGACCCGTCACCACCGCATCCGGATATTCCACCACATGCCCGAAGCCGCTCAGCCCCAGCGTGTCGCTGGACAGTGCCTTCGATCCTGCGTCGATCACCGCGCGTTCGTCCGTCGGGCGCGACACCACCGTCACGATCACCGTCAGGGCGCAATCCTCGAACGTCGCAGCGCCTTTCTCCACCTGATAGCGGTCCATATAGATATAGGTGCCCGGCCGATGCTCACTCGCAACCTCTGTCTCATGCGCATGCCAGAGGTCCGGCGTGCCGCCATTGGAAATGATGCGCGGCGGCAGGCCCGCGCTCGTCAGCAGGTTCTTCGCCTCGCGCAGCCATTGGGCCGCCTGCGCGTATTGCCCGGCTGCCGGATAGGTCATCAGCCCGGCAAAGACGAGCCCCGGCGCCGCATCGATCTTCTTTGCCAGCGCCAGTGCCTCCTGCGGGTTTTGCACGCCGCAACGGCCCATGCCGGTATCGCACTCGACCAGCACCTCCAGCGACTTCTGCGCTCCGGCAAAGGTGCGCGAGAGTCCGGCGACGGTCTCCTCGCTGTCCGCCGTTACCCTGATGGTTATCCGCTCATTCAGCGCCTTCAATCGCGCGAGCTTGGCTGCCCCGAGAATGTTATAGGGCAGGAAAATGTCGGTGATCCCAGCATCGGCCATCACCTCTGCTTCGCCGAGCTTCTGCACGGTAATCCCGATTGCGCCAAGCTCGAGCTGCCGCTTGGCGAAACGCGGCAGCTTGTGGGTCTTGATGTGCGGGCGCAGCTTTACCCCATGCGCATCGGCATAGTCCTGCGTCCGTTTCAGGTTCGCTTCGACCTTTGCAAGGTCGATCAGCACGACCGGGGTATCGACATCCTCGATGCGCATCAGGTCTCCGCTCTCAACACCTCGTTGAAGAAACGCATATTGCCCGCCATAAGCCCCGCATCCACAGCCAGAACCGTCCCGGTTATGCCCGAGGACAGGTCGCTGGCAAAGAACAGCACGGCGTTCGCCACCTCCTGCGGCGTCACCATGCGCCCCAGCGGATAGTGCGGCAGCACCTTGTCCAGAAGCTGCGGATTCTTTTCCAGCCGATGATCCCAGGCCGGCGTGCGCACCGATCCGGGGCACACCACATTGGCGCGCACGCCCGTTTCGCCGCGCTCGACGGCGATGGCCCGGGCATAGGCGATAAGCCCGGCCTTGGCCGCCGAATAGGCCGGATTGCCGAAATGCATCAGCCCATTGACCGAGGAAACGAAGACAATGCTCCCCGATCCGCGCGCCGCCATCGCCTCGACCACCGGTCGTGTCACCGCATAGGCACCGGTCAGGTTAATCGCAATTTCGGATTCGAAAGTCGCGACATCCACTGCATTGAGTGTTTCCGCACGGGTAAAGCCGGCATTGGAAACCAGCACGTCCGGAGCGCCATGCGCGTCGATGTGGTCGGCTATCGCCGCTTGCGTGTCAACGGAGTCGGTCAGCTCGAAGGTGAGCCGATGGGAGAGATCGAGCCCCTCCATCAACGCCGCCTCACGGTCGGCGCCGATCACAGCGGCACCCTCAGCCAGAAATGCCGCAACCAATGCCCGCCCAATGCCGCCGCCGGCACCCGTGACCAAGACAGACTTGCCCCCAAGCCCGAGCATCACCTGCCCTCACGAGCCTTGTAGGCGACGCAATCGATCTCGACCTTGCAGTCGACCATCATATGGCTCTGCACCGCCGACCGGGCCGGCGGATGATCGCCGAAATAGCTCTTGTAGACGCCGTTGAAACTCCAGAAGTCGCGCGGATCGTCGAGCCATACGCCGCATCGCACCACATGCTCGAGGCCATATCCGGCCTCTTGAAGAATGGCGATGAGGTTCTGAATGGCGAGATGCGTTTCCTCGATGATCGAGCCGCACACAATCTCCCCATCCTTCATCGCTACCTGCCCCGATACATAGAGCCAACCATCCGCCTCGACCGCCCGTGCAAAGGGCAGGCTCTGCCCGCCCGCACCGGCCTTCTCAGCCCCGTAGCGTTTGATCGCCATCCATTATCCTCCCTGCCCAAAATGTAACTGAATTTCTTGATTGCGGAACTTTACGCCAGTTTTCCAGCGTTTGCGCCCAAAGTCGCAGCCAAGGTGTAAATTTCTTACGTGATCGGCGATAACGGGTCGTGCTAGCGTCCTCACGATATCCTGCAGGAAAGCCCACCCCCGTGCGAGTCTTCACCGCTGCGCTTGCGACCGAGACCAACACCTTTTCGCCGATCTGCATAGACCGGCGCGCGTTCGAAGCCTCGCTTTACGCGCCGCCTGGTAAACATCCGGCAACACCCACCCTCTGCTCGGCCCCGATCACTGTCGGACGCAAGGTGTGCGCCAAAAAAGGCTGGACCCTTATCGAAGGCACCGCCGCCTGGGCTGACCCCGCCGGCCTCATCAATCGGCAGGCCTATGAATCCCTGCGCGACGAGATCCTCGACCAGCTCCGCGCCGCGCTTCCGGTCGACGGCGTCGTGCTCGGCCTTCACGGCGCCATGGTCGCCGACGGTTATGACGATCCCGAGGGGGATTTCCTCGCCCGCATCCGCGAGATCGTCGGACCGGACGTACTGATCTGCGCCGAGCTCGACCCGCACAGCCATTTGACGCAAAAGCGCGTCGCTGCCGCCGATTTCTTCACCGTCTTCAAGGAATTCCCCCATATCGACTTCGTCGAGCGCGCCGAGGACCTCTGGCGCATCGCCCTCGATGCGCTGGAGGGGCGTGCCAAGCCGGCAATGAGCGTCTTCGACTGCCGCATGATCGATGTCTTCCCGACCTCGCGCGAGCCGATGCGCTCCTTCGTCGACCGGCTCTATGCCCTGGAGAAATCCGAGCCGGGCATCCTCTCGCTCTCGGTCATTCACGGCTTCATGGCCGGCGACGTGCCGGAAATGGGCACAAAAATCATCGTCGTCACCGACAACGACCCTGAAAAAGGTGGCCATTTCGCCGAAAAGCTTGGCCGCGAACTGTTCGACCTGCGCGGCACGTTCATGGTGCCGCAGATCGGCGAGGAAGAAGCCGTCGACCGGGCACTTGCCTCCCTCAAGCGCCCCATCGTCATCACCGATGTCTGGGACAATCCCGGCGGCGGCACGGCGGGCGACGCTACGATCATTCTCGCCGAACTGATAGAGCGCGGCGCCACCGACGTCGCCGTCGGCACCATCTGGGACCCTATCGCCGTCAGCATCTGCTTTGCTGCTGGCGAAGGCGCCGAGATTCCGCTGCGCTTCGGCGCCAAGTCGGCGCCCTTTACCGGAGACCCCATCGACAAGCGCGTTCGTATCGTCAAGCTCGTGCCCGACGCCCACCAGCGCTTCGGCGACAGCGCGGTTCCGATCGGCGATTCCGCACTTGTCGCCTTCGACGGCATCGAGGTCATCCTCAACTCGACCCGCGCCCAGAGCTTCGACTATTCCCTCTTCGAAGCCTTCGGCATCGACCCGCGCGCCAAGCGCATCCTCCTTATCAAATCGACCAACCACTTCTATGAGTCTTTCGCTCACATAGCCGCCGAAATCCTCTACTGCTCGGCCGGCCGGCCCTATCCCAACAATCCCAGGGTCACCCCCTACCGCAAGGCGCGGCGGGATATCTGGCCAATGGTGGAAAACCCGTTCGGGTAGCGGCGGCACTCTTAGCCGACCCCCTCCCCAACCCTCCCCGCAAGGGGGAGGGTGTCGCATCGTGCCTGTGGCACCATCCGGTTCAACCCACCGGCCTGGCACCTCCCCCCTTGCGGGGGAGGTTGGGAGGGGGGTGATCTCGTGGCGTCCTACTCCGCCCAGTACCCGTAGAGATTGGGCAACAGCCCTGCCATCGCCTTGAACCGCTCCCAGGACTTCCTCTCCTTGACCGTCCATCCGGTCTCGGCAATCGCCGAGAGCCGCGGGAAGACGAGCCGGTCGAAGATCGCCCGATCGGTCAGGTGCTCGGACCAGATGCAGGCCTGCACCCCCAAAAGGTGCTTTTTCTGCTCTTTACTCCAGCCTTCGCTCGGTTCGAACCTGTAGGTCTCTTCCGGCCCCGACCAGCCGGCCCAACTTGCGCCCGGCTCCGACCATGCCGCCCCATTGGCCATGTCGAGATAGTAGCGCTGTCCCGGCGCCATCACGATGTCATAGCCTTCGCTGGCAAGTTCGGCCGAAACCTCGACCGACTTCCAGCCGACGAGATAGGCGTGCTCTCTGTCGATCCCCCCGCCCATCGCCGCCTCTTCCCAGGCGCCGGTGATGCGCCCGTTCCTGGTCAGGAACTGCTGCACCCGGCGCAGGAACGCGGCCTGGAGCTTGGCCGGTCCGGTGCCGCCGAGTTCTTCGTTCATCGCTCGTGCCAGCGGCGAGCCTTCCCAGGCGCCTTCCGGCACCTCGTCGGCGCCGACATGGAAGGTCTTCGAGGGAAAAAGCCCCAGCAGTTCCCCGAACACCGTCTCGATGAAATTATAGGTCTCCTCGCGCGCCGGATTGAGGCAGGCATTGGGGAAGTTGTCGTGGAAATAATAGGCGCCGGTTTCATCCGGATCGGCGAGCCACGGCAACGCCATCAGCGCCGCAAAGGAGTGACCGGGCACGTCGATCTCCGGCACCACATCGATACCGAGCGTGCCGGCAAGCGCAACGACCTCGCGAACCGCATCCTTGGTGTAGTAACCGCCGGTCTTTGCCGCCCCCGAACCGAAAAGCGGCGGCAGCGGCAGGCCGTGGCCGCGCCAGGCGCCGATTTGCGTCAATTGCGGATAGGCGTCGATCTCGACCCGCCAGCCCTCGTCGTCGGTCAGGTGCCAGTGGAAGCGGTTGAGCTTGTTCCACGCCATGATCTTGAGGAACTGCGCCACCTCGCCGGTGGCATAGAACTGACGCGAGACGTCAAGATGACTGCCCCGCCATTGATAGGCCGGAGCATCGCTGATCTCGCCCTTCACCGGAAACGCGAAGGTCAGCGGATGCTTGCGCGCACCGCGCAGCATCTGTCCCAGGGTGACAAGCCCATAGAGCCAGCCCGCATGCCCCGATGCGTGCACGCTGACCTCATCGTCAGCAAAGATGATCCGGTAGGCCTCGCTCGCCTCGCCGCTACCGGTTTCGAGCACCACTTTCAGCCCGCCTTCGCTCGCCGGCCTTGCAATGGCCTCGGTCGGAAACAGCGAAGTGACGATATCGGTGAACGCTGCCGCGGCCACCGTCGCCTCCCCGCTCGCCTCGACTGCGAGCCCCGCTGGCGCAGGCCGCTCGCCCTCGATCGAGACCGCATTGGGCCAGGGCACGACGCTGATCGGCTCCGGCGCCCGGCCGGGCGCCGGAGCCGTGTAGCGCTCCGTACCGCGCTTCGCCGGCGCGTTGTCGCCGCTCAGATGCGTCGGCAGCACCTCGACAGGCACGGTCGAACCGTCGGGGAAAGCGAGATAGGCGGCGTTGGCGCCATCGCTCCAATGCGTCAGGTCACGCCCGAGAGCTGCCGTCGAAGCTGTCCATGTCCGGCCCGGTTGCAGTGCAAAACCTTCCGGCGGCGCGATCTCGACGAAGTTGGAAAAGCGGCGCTTCAACACCGCATTCTCGAACGCCGCTTCGAGATCGACCCGCGTCGGCGCCGCCATGCAGAGCGTGAAGCCCGAGAGCGTCCTGTCCGACCCATTGCTCAGCTCCAGCGAATAGGTCGCAGGTTTGCCCTCGCCGGCACGGGTGAATTTGGTCGCAAGGGTGATATCGGGCCGGGTGGGCATCGGATTTCTGCCTTATCGTAGAAAGGGTTTCATGGGACATAAAGGGGCTAGTCGCCCAATGGCTGGGTGTCGTCTCCATCCCGGTTCAGGACCAGCTGATGCTTGATGCGCCGCAGCGCGTTAATGGCGCTGGCACCGGCGCGCGTCGCGACTGTCTGGGCGAGGATGTCGACAAGCGCGAGATAGGCGTAGCGCCCGGTCGAGGGCTTGAGGATATCGGCGTGCTCGGTCCGGTCGATGGTCAAAAGCATGTCGGCGTGCTCGGCGACCGGCGAACCGGAGCGCGTGATGACGAGGCGCTTGTGCCCATATTCGCCCGCCGCCATCAGCGCCTTCGACAGCGGCACATTGTTGCCGCTCATCGAAAAGGCGATGACCACGGTGCCGGTCGGTGCGCCGGCTGCACGCATCATCTGCGCCTGATGGTCGGTGGACGACGCAACCTTGAGGCCCAGTCGGAAGAGGCGTGTTTCCGTTTCCAGAGCGATCATCGATGAAGCCCCGCCCGAGCCGAAGGCGAGCACATAGCTGGCGCTCACGATTGCCTCGGCGGCGGCCTCTATGGCGTCGAAATCGACGCGCTCGAAGGTGTGATAGATCGTTGACTGAATGTCGCTGACGACCCCATGGGCGATCTCGCGCACCGTGTGCGGGCCTGAAGGCGGCACCAGATAACGCGTGCCGATGAAGCGTGACTGCGCCAGGCGCACCCGGAACTCGGCATAGCTCTTGCAACCCAGCCGCCGGCAGAAGCGCGTGACCGTCGGTGGCGAAACATCGGCATGCTTTGCCAGATCCGTGATCGACATCCTGAGGACCGCATCGATGTCAGCGAGGACGATATCGGTCAGGATCTGCTCGGAGCGGGTCAACTCTTCCCGTTCAGTGTGCAGCAGGCCTACGAGGTCGGACATTGGGAAAGTACTCTACGGTATGGGTTCAGATCAGGACGAGCCGAGAGTGCCGGTTTGCGAGAACCGGAGCGCAGCGTACGTTCGGGTACGTGAGCACCGGAAGCGCAGTAAACTGGTGCTCGCAGGCCGTCCTCATCTGAACCCCCTAGCGCACCGCATTTCCACCGGCATCGAAAAGATGCACATCAGCATGCTTGAAGCCGATGGTGATCGGCGCGCCCTCGCTGGCATCCGGCTCCCCTTCGAAGAGCGCGATGAACGACTCGGCGCCGGGTACCTCTGCATAAAGGATGGTATGGATGCCCAGATGTTCGATCAGATGCGGTGTGATGGTGATGCTGAATTCACCCTCGCCGACAATCAGGTGTTCGGGCCGGATGCCGACGGTCACCTCCTCGCCTTCGAGCGCGGGCGCATTTCGGTCGAGTTCGATCGTGCCCAGCGGCCCCAGATCCACCGCCACCTTGCCGCCGGCAACGCTGGTGCAGCGCCCCTTGATGAAATTCATCTTGGGTGAGCCGATGAAGCCGGCAACGAAGAGATTGTCGGGCCTGTGATAGAGCTCGAGCGGCGAGCCGACCTGCTCGATCTCACCTGCAGAGAGCACCACGATCTTGTCGGCCATGGTCATGGCCTCGATCTGGTCGTGGGTGACATAGATCATTGTCGAGCCGAGGCGCTTGTGCAGTTCCATCAACTCGACGCGCATTTCCGAGCGCAACGCCGCATCGAGATTGGAGAGCGGCTCGTCGAAGAGAAATATCTTGGGCTGGCGTACGATGGCTCGCCCGATCGCGACACGCTGGCGCTGTCCACCCGAAAGCGTTCCGGGGCGCTGCTGCAGCCGGTTATCGAGTTGCAACACACGCGCGGCGGCCTCGACGCGCTTGTCGACCTCGGCTTGCGCCAGCCGTTCGACGCGCAGCGGAAAGGCGATGTTTTCATAAACGCTCATATGCGGATAGAGCGCATAAGACTGGAACACCATGGCGATGCCGCGTTTGACCGGCGGCAGATCGTTGACCCTATTGCCGTCGATGATGATATCGCCCTCGGTCACCTCTTCGAGCCCGGCGATCATGCGCAAAAGCGTCGATTTTCCGCAGCCGGACGGGCCGACGAACACGATGAACTCGCCCTGTTCGACGTCGAGATTGACACCCTTGATGATCTCGGCGTTGACGAACGACTTCTTCACATTGGCAAGGCTGAGGGCGCTGGTCATTGAAGCTCCTGGGTATTTCACAGGCGGTGTCTTGCGCTGTCCATGAGGACCGCGAATGATCCGCCGAGTACGCGCCGCCATCGCGAGGACGGCGGCGCGCGGCTCTGGGAGGAGTTACTTGTACTGTTCGAGTTCGCCAGCGGCCCGTTCGAGCGCCGCCTGCGGCTCGGCCTGCCCGGTCACCACCGACTGAACCATCTCGATCATGACGTTCTGCAGGCCCTGATAGTCGGTAAAGAGCGGCTCAGGCCCGCCATATTCGATACCGTCGATGAACGGCTTCCAGGTCGGATCGTCGGCAACCATCGCCTCGACTTCCGGCAGCGGGCGCAGCGGCGTGAGACCTGCTTCTTGCTCATAGGCCCACTGGCGCTCCGGCGTCGTCATGAACTTGGCGAGCTCGATCGCCTTCTCCTCAACCCCGGTGCCCTTGAAGACGGCAATCGAGTCGGTGATCAGCAATGTACCCGGGCCCTGTGCGTCGGGACCGAGCGGCAGCGGGGCGACACCCCAGTTGATGCCAGCTTCCGTCGCAAGATTACCGGTCGAGATGGCGCCCTGCACCATGCCCAGCTGACCGTCGAGGAAGATGGCGCGCACTTCGTTCTGTTCGTAGGCGGTCGGGCCTTCTTCCGAATAGGGCGTGATGTCCCGGACTGCTTCGAGTGCAGCCAGCACCTGTGGCGAGTTGAGGGTGATATTGCCCTCGGCATCGATCACCGAACCGTTATTGGTGTAAACCCAGTGCAGGAACTGGTGCATGGTATTGTCGAAGGTCTTGGCGACCAGTCCGAAGCCGTCGGCATCGGTGTTCTCTTCGATCTGCCGGGCAAAGGCGATCTCTTCTTCCCAGGTCGTTGGCGGCACTTCCGGGTCGAGGCCGGCTTCTTCGAACAGGTCCTTGTTCCAGAACAGCGCCTTGGTCGAGAAGGCGACGGGAATGCCCCATTGCGTGCCGTCGAACGTTACGGTTTCGGGCACATAGTTGTAGTAGGAGGCCTTTTCTTCCTCGGTCATCGGGATTTCGACGATAAGCTCGTTGAGCGCCAGTTGTTTGAGAGTGCGCGAGCCGACATAGGCGAGCCCCACCGGGCTACCGGCAGCGGCGAGTGTCGTCACCTTGTCCTGACACTGTCCCCAGCCCACGACTTCCGGTACGACCGGAAAATCCGGATTGGCTGCGTTCCATTCATCGAAATAGCTCGACCAGCTCGGATAGACCTCATCGCCGCAAACGATGAAGCTGATATCCTCGGCCTGAACCGCACTCGAAAGGCCAGTGGTGCCTGCCAGCGCAATGAGCGAGGCGAGCAGCGCTTTGCTCCTGTTTTTCACGTTGTAGTCTCCCTTGATTGGGGGCCGCGTGTGCCCCGTTCGGATACCGGCCTGGCCGGTAGTCCATTCCCTCGTTGTGGCTGGCCCGGGTCTTTTTCCCCTCGCCCGGGTCGGCCGGTTATTGCTTCACGGCGCCGGCCGTCAGTCCGGCGACGAGATAGCGCTGCAGGAACACGATCACGATCATGACCGGCAGGATTCCGACGAAACTTGCTGCCATAAGCTCGTTCCAGAGCACTTCCTGGCGCCCGAAAAAGCCGAAAAGGCCGACGGGCAGAGGCATGAACTCTGTCTTGGAGTTGAAGGTCAGCGCGAAGATGAATTGCTGCGCATAGGCGCCGATAAACGTCATAATCGAGATCACGACGATGCCGGGCATGGCCAGCGGCAGGATAACCCGGCGCAGCGTGTAGAGACGCGAGGCCCCATCCACCCAGGCCGCCTCATCGAGTTCGCGCGGAATGCGCATGAGATAAGTGCGCAACAACCAGATCGAGGACGGGATGAGGAAGGCTGCGCCCGGCACGATCATTGCCCAATAGGTATTGAGGAAGCCGAGCGCTCGCATCAGCCGGAAGAGCGGGATCAGGAGCACCGCGCCAGAGAACATGTTGACGGCAAGGAAAGCGGCGAGCAGCACGCCGGCACCGGGAAAATCGAAGCGCGCGAAAGCATAGGCTGCCGGCACCACGATGGCGATGACGATGATGGTGATAACGCTCGAAAGAAAGAACGAGTTGAAGATGTGCATGCCGAGCGCCGGTACACTGCGCCACATGTCGAAATAGGCCTGGAACGAGCCATTGCGCGGAAGGAAACTGTAGGGCGAGGAAAACAATTGGCTCAGCGGTTTCAGCGAAACCAGGAACCCCTCGATGAACGGCGCCAGTATGAAGAACAGGAAGAGCGCAATCCCTGCATAGAGCCCTACCAACTCGTACCAGCGATAGCGATCGATCATGGCCCGGTCGCTGCGCGGGCGTGCCTTGGTGGCTGCTTCTGCCTTTGTCGGGACAGCGGCTTCACTCGTGCCGGCAAGAGCATCCCGGCCGGCGATAACGGTGTTTTCGCTCATTTGGCCAGCCCTCCGCTGAGATTACGCACGGCGCGGAAATAGACGATGCAGAACAGCGACACGAAGATGCAGATCACCACCGCCCGGGCCGCGCCTTCGCCATATCTGTAGGAGCCGATGGCGGTCTTGTAGGTGTCGATGATCATTGTCGTCGTCGATCCCGAAGGCCCGCCCTGGGTCAGGATCCAGATGATGTCGAAGGAATTGAAGGTCGCAATCAGCGAAAGGAGCGACATGGTCAGCATCGCCGGCATCATCAGCGGCAGCGTGATGCGGCGGAATCGGTAGAAGCGCCCCGCTCCGTCGGTCCAGGCGGCCTCGTAGAGGTCCTTGGGGATCGATTGGCTTGCTGCCAGCAGATAGATCGTCACCATGGGTACGCCGATCCATACATCCGTTACGATCGTCGCCCAGAACGCTGAATTGCCATAGGCCAGGAACGGAAACGGCCGGTCGAGAATGCCGAAATTCTGCAACAGGCCCGAGATCATCCCGAACTGGCCATTATACATCCACCCCCACATGAAGATGCCGATTGCCATCGGCACCACCCATGGCGGCATGGTGAGGATGCGGAAAATCGTCCGCCCGGGAATGGCGGCATTGAGCAGCACCGCCCCGCAGGTGCCGATGATCATTTTCAGGGCCACCGAGAAGAACGTCCAGATGAAGGTCCGCACGATCACTTCGGTGAAATTGCCGGCTCCGAAAATGCGCTCGTAATTGGCCCAGCCGATGAAGTCATAAGTGGGCCGCAGCGCCGCATTGGTGAACGACAGCACGATGGTGTCGAACAGCGGATAGGCGACGATGGCAAGGATATAGGCAGTTGCCGGAAGCAGGAGACCAAGGGCGAAGAGAGTTGCGCTTTGCGACCTGGTCATTGCTGCCTCCTAACCTGCGCGCCTTGCGCCGGCCCCGCCGAGCGCCGCATCGAACCGGCGCCAGATCGGCGCCATGTCGACGACGCTGTGCGTGTGCCGCGCCTCGTCCATGGCCAGCGCCAGCAGCCCGGCTTCGAGTGCGTCGGTCACCGACACCGGGAGCGGCACTCCCTGCTGCATGTGCCGGGCGATGTCGACCGCCATCTGCTCGTCGGCGCCATAGTGCTGGGAAAGCTCGGACATCTTGTAGGTCTTCTCGATGAGGCGCTTGCTCGTGCGCGCGTCCGTCACCTTGAAGAAATTGCGGATGAAGTCACCCTCCGCCTGGCCCTTGGCGCCAAACACCGCAAAGCGGCGGAAATCGTCGGGCACGTTCATGTTGGTGTGAAAGGCGAGCGAGGCCCCATTCTCGTATTCGACGATCGCCGTCTGGAAATCGATGATGTCGCCATCCCCGTCGAACACCCTCTCACTGCCCTGCCAGCCGGAGGGCTTGCGGTGATAGACCTCGAGATCGTTGATCCCGGCCCTTTCCGGTGCGTTCTGCGGAATGAAGGACTTGCGCCCGCCAAAGCTCGCGACGAATTTCGGCCGGCAGCCCATGACTCCGTTGTAGAGGTCGAGGTCGTGGCAGCACTTTTCCAGCATGAACGAGCCGGCATATTTCTCGTAGCGCCGCCAGTCGCGCTGGAAGAAGGCACCGTGATAGGGCGGAATGTGCTCACTGGCCTCGATGGAGACGATGTCGCCCAGCAGTCCCTCGGCCTGCGCCTTCCTGAGGTCGACATAGAGCGGGGCGTAGCGCAGCACCAGGCCGACCATGATCTGGTCGGGCGCATGGGCGCCGATAAGCCCGGCAAGTTCGATGGTCTCATCGACGCTCGTTACCACCGGCTTTTCGGCAAAGATCTTCTTGCCATAGGCAAGGCCGGTCTTGAGGTGAGCCAGATGCATGTGGTTGGGTGAGCCGACCATGAGAATGTCGAGTTCTGGCTCGGCTTCGAGCATCTCCTCGAGCGTACCGTAGGCGCTGCCGATCGCTATACCCTGTTTTTCGACATAGGGCAGGCCGGCGGGCGAGGGGTCGACATAGGCCGCGACTGAAAAGCCAGGCACCATTTCGGTAAATACATGGGCAAGATACCCCATTCGGTATCCGAACCCGACAATGCCGGCCCGCATATATCCCTCACCTACCCTCTCGGCATAGCCTGCCCCCTCAGACCGGCTATCCTGTAAACGATTTTCAACGTTAGGATCGTCTCCGAGCCGTTGTCAACCGTTTATTCCAACCATTCTAATACCAATTTAAGCCGGTACGCAATCGATTGCAAAAACTAGCGCCGCAGCCCCAGAATGCCCGTGCTTCCGCTTAAATAATGGGCGCGTTGCACAGTCCTGAATCCTATGACAGAGTGCACCTCTGTCTATTTTGGTATACCCTGAGCGGCGGCGGCCGCGTTCCGCACGGCCGGCGCTAATGAAAATTTCGTACATTCGTCCATACAAGCGTACAAAACCCCTTCCGCAAGAGCCAGCAGCATAGCTTCCTGCCCATTCAATTTTTGGGTTTTACATCGATGCTACCAGCTCGCGCCCAACGCCTGCTAGGCTACCGGCACAACTGGAGAGGAAGCGCGCGAATGCCCGAAAAGATCGAAACCAAGGTCACCCACCACTTCGCGGCGAGCCCCGAGCGCGTCTATGACGCCATGACCGATCCCGAAAAGGTACGGCTGTGGCAGCGGGCTTGGCTGGTCGAAAGCGGGCTGCCCGGCGAGATCACGCATTGCGAAATCGACCCGCGCGTCGGCGGCACGTTCCTCTACGCCGGCCTGCGTAATGGCAGGGAGGCGCGCCACTGGGGCACGTTCCTCGAGCTCGATCGCCCCACCAAGATCGTCCACACCTGGATCGTCGACAAGAGCGAGGAGGACGACCCTTCGCTCGTCACCATCATCATCGAGCCGGCCCCTGACGGCGATGGTTCGACGGTGACGCTCTACAATGAAATGGACGCCCAATGGGCCGACTATCGCGAGGGCACCGAAAAGGGCTGGCTGGCCATGCTTGCCGCCATTGACGGCCTGCTCTCGGGCGAAGACGCGCGCCCTTGACGGCATGCCCCGCCGGGTCCATCTACGCTGCGCCATAAAGGAGCAGAACCATGGTCGCAAAGATCTTCATCGATGGCGAAGCCGGCACCACCGGCCTGCAGATCCGTGATCGGCTTGCCGGCCGTCGCGACCTCGAACTGCTCTCCATCCCGGCCGAGCGGCGCAAGGACATCGGCGCGCGCGCCGAACTTCTCAACGCCGCCGATATCGCCATTCTCTGCCTGCCGGACGATGCCGCACGTGAAAGCGTCTCGCTGATTGAAAACGGCACCACCCGCGTCATCGACGCTTCGACTGCCCATCGCGTCGCTGATGGCTGGGCCTATGGCTTTGCCGAGATGGCGTGCGATCAGGCCGAGACCATCGCCACTGCCCGCTTCGTCGCCAACCCCGGCTGCTGGCCGCAGGGGCTCATCGCCTGCATGCGCCCATTGATCGAAGCCGGCCTCGTGCCCGCCGATCACAAGCTCAGCTATTACGGCGTTTCCGGGTATAGCGGAGGCGGCCGCTCGATGATCGAGGATTATGAAGCCAAGGGCACCGGCGCACCCGACGTCATGCCTTACGCGCTCGGCTTCAACCACAAGCACCTGCCCGAAATGCAGCTCTATTCCGGCCTCGCCAGCATACCCCTCTTCCAGCCCTCGGTCGGCAACTTCGCCCAGGGCATGCTGACCTTCGTGCCGCTTCATCTCGACGCGCTCCCCGGCTCCCCGGCCGGCGCCGACCTTCATGCCGCCATCGCCGCCCACTATGGCGCGATCGACAACGGCTTCGTCGAGGTCGCACCGTTCGAAGCCATCGATAAAAACCCGCTGCTCGACCCCGAATCCCTCAACGACACCAACCGCCTGCGCCTCCACGTCTTTGCCAACGACCAGCGCGGCCAGGCTCTGCTCGTCTGCGTCTATGACAATCTGGGCAAAGGAGCCTCCGGCGCCGCCGTGCAAAACCTCAACCTGATGCTGGGCGTGGATGCGGCAACGAGCCTGGCAGCATAAGTCCACAGTGGGTGAACGAATTCGGTGACCGCTCAAGTCTGCACCGAACGCTTCCACCCAAAGCCGCACTTGACCCAAAGCCTGCATTTGCGCCAAAGAAACGCCAGTTCTGAAAGGGCTGGTTTGCCATGGAAAAGTTCACGACGCTGACGGGTGTTGCTGCGCCGCTGCCGATCATCAATATCGACACCGACATGATCATCCCCAAGCAGTACTTGAAGACGATCAAGCGCACCGGCCTTGGCAGCGCGCTCTTTGCCGAGATGCGCTATAATGAGGATGGCACCGAGAACCCCGATTTCGTCCTCAACAAGCCTGCCTATCGCAACGCCAGGATCATCATCGCCGGCGACAATTTCGGCTGCGGCTCCTCACGCGAGCATGCGCCATGGGCGCTGCTGGACTTTGGCGTGCGCTGCGTGATCTCCACCAGCTTTGCCGACATCTTCTACAACAACTGTTTCAAGAACGGCATCCTGCCGATCGTCGTCACTCCCGAACAGCTGAAACTTCTGCTCGATGATGCCGAGCGCGGCTCCAACGCGACGCTCACTGTCGACCTTGAAGCCCAGACGATCCAGGGGCCGGACGGCGGCACCATCCATTTCGATATCGACCCGGGCCGCAAGCATGTCCTGCTCGAAGGCCTCGATGATATCGCCTCGACACTCAAGAGCGACACCGCTATCGCGGGCTTTGAGTCGAAAATGGCCGCTGAGCGGCCCTGGCTCTAGGGGGAGCGTTTCCAGGAACAGTGGTACCGGTTTTCCGGTTCGGAAACGCGGCAAACAAAAGGGCAGGCGATTGGTCCAGCGCATCTCCACCGGCTCGCCCTTCGAGGCGACCTTCGGTTACTCGCGTGCCGTGCGGCATGAGGACACCGTCTATGTTTCGGGCACCACGGGCTATGACTATGCCGTGATGAAAATGCCCGAGAGCGTCGGCGAGCAGGCGAGAAACGCCCTTGCCACCATCGACAAGGCGCTGAAGCAAGCCGGAAGCGGCATCGAGGACACCGTACGCGTCGTCTACTATGTCGGCGAGCGCTCCTATGTCGACGAGGTCGTCGCTGCCGTTGGCCCGGTGTTCAAGGACATTCGCCCCGCCGCCTCCATGCTCATCGTCTCGATGATCGAGGAAGGCATGAAGATCGAGATCGAAGTCACCGCCCGTATCGGCGCCCGCAACAGCTGAAAGAACCTACGTCCATGGCAACCCACAACCTCTTCCTTATTCCCGGCGACGGCATCGGTACCGAGATCATGGTCGAGGTCGAAAAGATCATCGCCTGGACCAACAGCGAAGGCCTGACGGATTTCGCCACCGATCATGGCCTTGCCGGCGGCGCTGCCTATGACAAGCACCAGGTTGCGGTGACCGACGAGGATGTGGAGAAGGCCAAGGCCGCCGACGCGGTGATCTTCGGCGCCGTTGGCGGGCCGAAATGGGACGACGTTCCCTATGAGCACCGTCCGGAAGCGGCACTCCTGCGTTTGCGCAAGGAGATGGGTGTCTTTGCCAATCTGCGCCCCGCCATCTGCTACCCGGCGCTTGCGCAAGCTTCTTCCCTCAAGCGCGAGCTCGTCGAAGGCCTTGATATCCTCATAGTGCGCGAGCTGACCGGCGGCGTCTATTTCGGCGAGCCCAAGGAGATCACGGATCTCGGCAATGGCCAGAAGCGAGCTGTCGACACCCAGGTCTACGAGACCTACGAGATCGACCGGATCGCGCGCGTCGCCTTCGATCTCGCTCGCACCCGCTCCAACAAGGTCCATTCGGCCGACAAGAAGAACGTCATGAAATCCGGCGTTCTCTGGGACGAAGTCGTGCGCGGCGTCGCCGCAGACTACCCCGACGTCGAATTCCACCACATCCTCGCCGACAATGCCGCGATGCAGCTCGTGCGCAATCCCAAGCAGTTCGACGTTATGGTCACCGACAATCTCTTCGGCGACATTCTGTCCGATGCTGCCGCCATGCTTACCGGTTCGCTCGGCATGCTGCCTTCAGCTTCGCTGGGCGCGCCCGACCCCGTGACCGGCAAGCGCAAGGCCTTCTACGAACCCGTGCATGGCTCGGCCCCGGACATCACCGGCAAGGGCATTGCCAATCCGATCGCCATGATCGCTTCATTCGCCATGGCGTTGCGCTATTCCTTCGGCATGGTGGAGCTCGCCACCCGTGTCGAGAACGCCATTTCTGCCGTGCTCTCGGATGGCCTGCGCACCGGCGATATTGCCGAGGACAATCGCAAGACCGTGGGCACCGAGGAAATGGGCGCGGCCATCCTCGCCAAGCTCAAGGCTTAGCCGCTACTCCTCGCCCTTGGCCCGTTCACGCTTGCCTCTGGCGACCTCCGTCGCCAGCGCCTCCAGTTTTTGCGTCCAGAACAGGCGGAATGGATCGAGCCAGGAATCCACCTCACGCAACGGGGTCGGATCGAGCGTGTAGATGCGCCGGGGACCCTCGACACGCACATCGGCAAACCCCGATTCGCGCAGCACCTTGAGGTGTTGCGAGACCGCCGCCTGCGAAATGCCGAACTCGGCGGAAATCACCGCAACGACTTCGCCCGAGGCATGTTCGCCCTCTGCCAGCAATTCGAGAATCCGGCGACGGACCGGATCGCCGAGAACGTCGAAGGCGTGCATCACATCTCCGGCGGCGTCATCTCGCCGGTATAGAACTGGCGCGTGCGTTCGGCCGAAGCCCGCGCCTGCTCCTCGGGTTCGCCAGCAGCCATGGCAGCGCGTCCCCAATCGTAGCTGGCTTTACGAATGAACTCCCTTGCCTCGGGGCGTTCGTGCCAGTTCGCTTCGGCCTCCTGCGGCAGGTCTGCCGAAGGTTCGGCCAAATGCCGGGCGAGCCCCATGAAGCCCAGATCCCAGCCGACACCGACGGCGCCGGGCCCGAACTGGTCCCAATGCGGGTCGATATGGGCAACATGCTCCAGCTCGAGCCGCGTACCCGCGCCTTCCGGCGTGAGCGTCACGGTGACCCAACTCACCCCACCGGCGAACTCCCAGGTTACGGCGATGCGCTCTTGCGGCACGCACTCGGTGATGGTGCCGCCGGCATTGCCCTCGAACTGATACTTGCCCCCGAGCTTGAGGTCGCCCGAAATCGGCGTGAACCAGCGCTTCAGCCGCTCGGGGCGAGTGAGTGCATCCCACAGATCTGCAGCATCGGTTTCATAGACACGCGAGGCAATGACGGCCTTGGCCGGCTTGCCATCGCGTTCGGTATTCTCAACGGCGCGGGTCATTGTGCCAAAATGGGCGGCCAGATCGAAAGACATGGGGCAGTTCCCTCCCTGTTCACCCAAGTCATACCAGCCATACCTTATATAAGTCAATACTTATATCGGTTCTCAAAATGAACCTGCCGCAAGTCCAGGCAAACGTGAACGTCGGTGCCGGAACGAAGGTACGAAGGCGCCGTTGCAAGACTGTCGCAGGACGCGACCTCAAAGTGAGGAGTTTTGAGATGGCAAACCAGAAAAAAGACCGGAACAAGGATATGAACCGCCAGGGTCAGCATGGAGGACGCCAATCCGACCAGAACAATCGCCAGGGCGGTCAGGGCGGCCAACAGTCCGGCCAGCGCGACCGGCAAGGCGGCCAGCAGGGCGGACAACAGCAGAAGCGCTAAGCTTTCAGGCGGCCGGTGCAACGCACCGGCCGACTCTTAAAGAGAACGCGAGCTGTGACCGAAAAACTCAGGCTAGATTTGTACGATCTGGTGCCCCTCTGGGAGAGAAAACTCGCGAATTTCGCGCACCAGCCCCAATTCAACGGCACTTTCCGGCGCGATGTGGATTTCGCTGTGCCGGCGGCTGATGAGAATCTCGGCCGAGATAAGGCTGCGCTCACGCAGGATATTGTCCGTTCGATCATCATCGGCCAAAGCCGCGTCAAGCGTTGACTGCAGGCGGCGCGCACTCATGCTCTCGGCCGACATGGTGGTCGGGTGAATCATGAACATCGAGTGCGCCGAACAGTAACGCTCATCGGCAGCGAGGAACACCGAAACCGCTATCGAAGAGACACTTCCAGTGTTGTAGATCACCAGGTGCAGCGGCAACGCGCGGATGTGATTGTAGAGATAAATCCCATCAGCCACGAACCCGCCATTCGAACTGAAAGCGAGATGCACCGTCTTAGTGCCATTGTTGACAGCCGAATTTAGCGCCCCGGCGATGCGGCTGACGCCACTTGGTTCAATGACGCCGGTATACCCGAAATAGGCAACCGATTCCCCCGGTTCGCTCATCCTAGCCCTCATACGTTTTCCGTTTCCGGCAACGTATGAGGGACCGCTACGTTGCCGGAGAGCCGCCGCTCATCACTAGTACTCGTCGCCGCCGACGAGGATTTCGCGCTTGCCGGCGTGATTGGCCGGCGAGATGACGCCTTCCTGCTCCATGCGCTCAATCAAGGTTGCGGCCTTGTTGTAGCCGATTGCAAGACGGCGCTGAATGTAGCTGGTCGAGGCCTTCTTGTCGTTCAGGACTATGTTGACCGCCTTGTCATAGAGCTCATCGCCCGAACCGGCATAATCGTCACCGGTCATGTCCGGCGTGATCTCGCCGGGTTCGTCCTCGGTGATCGAGTCCAGATATTCAGGCGTACCCTGGGCCTTGAGGTGCCGCACGATAGCCTCGACTTCCCCGTCCGAAACGAAAGGCCCGTGCAGGCGCTTTATGCGGCCTCCGCCGGCCATGTAGAGCATGTCGCCGTTGCCGAGCAGCTGTTCGGCACCCTGCTCGCCAAGAATGGTGCGCGAGTCGATCTTTGAGGTCACCATGAACGAGATCCGGGTCGGGAAATTGGCCTTGATGGTGCCGGTGATGACGTCGACCGAAGGACGTTGTGTTGCGGTGATCATATGGATGCCGGCGGCACGCGCCATCTGCGCCAGGCGCTGAATGGCACCCTCGATCTCCTTGCCCGCCACCATCATCAGGTCGGCCATTTCGTCGACGATGACGACGATATAGGGCAGCGGTTCGAGATCGAATTCTTCCGATTCAAAAATGGCCTCGCCGGTCTCGCGATCAAACCCGGTCTGGACGGTGCGGGTGAGCACCTCGCCTTTCTTCTTGGCCTCGGTCACGCGCTGATTGAAGCCATCGATGTTGCGCACGCCGATCTTGCTCATCTTGCGGTAGCGATCCTCCATCTCGCGGACGGCCCATTTGAGGGCGACGACCGCCTTGGAGGGATCGGTAACGACCGGGGTCAGCAGGTGCGGGATGCCGTCATAGATCGAGAGCTCCAGCATCTTGGGATCGATCATGATCAGGCGGCACTGCTCCGGCGTCATCTGGTAAAGCAGCGACAGGATCATGGTGTTGATGCCGACCGATTTGCCCGAACCGGTGGTGCCGGCGATCAGGAGGTGCGGCATGCGCGCGAGATCGGCGATCACCGGTTCGCCGCCAATGGTCTTGCCGAGGCAGATGGGCAGCTTGCCCTTCATCTTCTCGAAATCGGAGGAGCCCAGCATTTCGCGCAGGTAGACGGTCTCGCGCGTCTTGTTGGGCAATTCGATGCCGATGGCATTACGGCCGGGAACCACGGCGACACGGGCCGAAATGGCGCTCATCGAGCGGGCGATGTCATCGGCGAGCGAGATGACGCGGCTCGACTTGATGCCCGGCGCAGGCTCGAGCTCGAACAAGGTGACGACCGGACCCGGACGCACATTGATGATGTCGCCCTTGACGCCAAAGTCTTCCAGAACGCCTTCGAGCTGGCGGGCCATGGCCTCGAGATGCTCGGGGCGGTGTTCGGCGGGCACGCCGGTGTGGCGCGGCTCGGCAAGCAATCCGAGCTCGGGCAGTTCGAAGCCGCCCGTGGTTTCATCAAGGGCAAGCGTACCCTGAGCCTCTCGCATGACGCGCGCACCGGGAGCGGGGCGCTGCGCAGGGGCCGCCACCCGGGCGGACATGAAACGCGAGTCGCCGGTGCGGATGCCGGTGCGCGTCGATTCCGCCTGCGCCTGGCGAGCAGCCGGCACCGCCCGAGTGGACAATTCGGATGCCGGATCGATATCGAAGGGGGCGTCCTCATAGTCAGGCTCGTCCGGGTAGTCGAGTTCGGTATCGTCATGCTCGGGACCGGTGACACGTGGCGCAGTGCGCGCATCGCCTCCAAGGACGGGCTCCCGGCGCACTTCGGCCGAATCCCGCGTATGCGGCGCAAAACCGGGCTCGACCGGCTCGTCCTGCCAATCGGGCTCAGCGGCAGCGTGCCGTTCCTGCTGTTTGGCCCGGGCGCGACGAAAGGCCGTACGCGCCGAGTAGCCGAGGTGGACGAGAGCGCCGATGGCAACATCGACGATCGGATTGGTTTCGCGCTCCGCCTCTTCGGTGTCCTCGCGGCGGCTTTTGGCAGTCTGCCCGCCGGCCGGTTCGGTTTTCCCGAGCCCCAAAGCCGTCCAGAAGGCGGCAAGGGCGGGTGCCGCAATGATGATGGCAAAAAGACTGGCGGTAACAGGTTGCGGTTTTGCGCCGGCGATCATGGCCGCGAGCGTCGCAAAGCCACTGCCCACGAACCCGCCGAGCCCCGTTGGCAACGGCCAGGTCTCGGGCATGGGAATGAAAGCGAGTACGCCGGTGACGAGCACTGTGGCGACGAGCCAGGCGCCGGCGCGCAGCGGCAACCGGATCACGGCGTGGCGGCGAGCCATGGCCCAACCCCAGAGGGCAGGCGGCACCAGCAACACGAGCGAAGCGAGCCCCAAGATTTGGAACATCAGGTCGGCAATGACCGCGCCGGGAAAGCCCAGCCAGTTCTGCGGCTGCTTGGCAGTGGCATAGGAGAGGCTCGGATCATCAACCGACCAGGACGCCAGCGAAACGAGCGCAACCGCGACCAGCGCCAGGAGAACGAAACCGGCGACCCGCAACGGTATGCGGATCGCAATGGCGAGGCCCGGCGCAGGCTTGCGCGGCGGCGCCGAAATGCGAGCGCGACGGGTCGTTGGCGTGCGGATTTCGTCGAGTACGGGAGTGGGATGTGTCGGCATGCTCGTTACGCAGAACTCAGAACGCGGCCCGCCGGGGGTGGAGAGCCCAAACTGGCGCGATGGTAAGCCGGTGTGGTTAATCGCGAGCTAACCATCACCTCGCCGAAATGAAATGAGCCTGCCAGGGCACCCGGCAGGCTCGCTTTCGCGGCATGGCGATCATCGAAACCGCCATGCTGAACCACGCGAAGCGGTCAGTTGTAGGCACGCTCTCCATGTGTCGCGAGATCGAGCCCATCGGTCTCGGCTGCATCGGTGACGCGCAGACCCCCGAAGATGACGCGCACGACCATCAATGCGATGAAGCTGACAACACCCGACCAGACAATCGCGACGGCAACGGCTGCAATCTGCGTGAAGAACTGGCCGCCCATGGTGTAGCCGTCGAGCGGGTAGCCGCCAAAGCTCGGACTGGCAACGAACGCCGTGCCGATGGCGCCGACAATGCCGCCCACGCCATGAATGCCGAACACGTCGAGGCTGTCGTCATATTTGAGCATCGGCTTGAGCGAGACCACGGCCCACAAGCACACGAGACCGGCAATGGCACCAAGCACGATGGCGCCGACGGTTCCTGAGAAACCTGCAGCGGGAGTAATCGCGACAAGGCCGGCGACGGCACCCGAAACGGCACCGAGCGCCGAAGCGTGGCCGCGGGTGATCTTTTCACCGATCGCCCAGGCCAGGGCCGCTGCAGCGGGAGCGGTGATGGTGTTGAGGAAGGCCTGCGCAGTCAGTCCGTTGGCTTCCAGGTTGGAACCGGCGTTGAAACCGAACCAGCCGACCCAGAGCAGGCAGGCACCGATGAAGGTAAGCGAGAGATTGTGCGGCGCGATCGGCTCCTTGAGGTAGCCGTTGCGTGGCCCGAGCACGATAGCAGCCACGAGTGCGGCAATACCTGAATTGATGTGGACCACGGTGCCGCCGGCAAAGTCATAAGCACCCATGCCGAAGAGCAGGCCGGGGCCGGCCCAGACCATGTGCGCGATCGGCAAATAGGAGAAGGTGAACCAGATGGCCAGAAACGTCATCACGGCGCCGAACTTCATGCGTTCGGCAATGGCGCCGACGATGAGCGTGCCGGTGATCGCCGCAAAGGTGAGCTGGAAACACACGAACACCAATTCGGGCAGTTCGAACCCGGCCGAGAATGTCGCGGCACGTGAATCCGGTGTTACCCCGGCAAGGAAGAGCTTCGAGAAGTCGCCGATAAAGGCCGAAAGACCACCCTCGCCGGGTCCGGCGAAAGCCAGCGAATATCCATAGGCTACCCAGAGCAGCGCGAGCATGGCAAAGCCGGCAAAGACCTGGGTGAAGATCGATAGCACATTCTTGGCGCGCACAAGGCCGCCATAGAACAATGCCAGACCCGGAATTGTCATCAGGATCACCACCATGGTGGCAACGAGCATCCAGGCGGTGTCGCCCTTGTCGATGATCGGGGCGGCGGCCTCGGTGGCCTCTGCTGCTTGTGCGGCGGCGTCCTGAGCCCAGGCCGGAATCGCCGTCAGCAACGACGCGGCGACGGCAGCTCCCGGGAGTGTTGCGTATTTCAACAGGTTCATGAATCAGACTCCATCGAGAACTGTCAGAGTGCTTCCGGACCGGTCTCGCCGGTGCGGATGCGGGTTACGGCTTCGAGGTCGAGGACGAAGATCTTGCCGTCGCCGATCTTCTCGGTATTGGCGCCTTCGCGAATGGCGGTGACGACCGCATCGGCACTCTCGGAGGCTACGGCGACCTCGATTTTGACCTTGGGAACGAAGTTCACGGTGTATTCGGCACCGCGATAGATTTCGGAATGCCCCTTCTGACGGCCGTAACCCTTCACTTCGGTAACGGTCATGCCGTGGACGTCGAGAGAGGAAAGAGCCTCACGCACCGGTTCGAGGCGTGAAGGCTTGATGATTGCAACCACCAGTTTCATGGGAGCCCCCTTGTTGCGGCCTTTGGGCCGTTCTGGATGGCTCAATAGAGTCAAATGCCGTGCCACACGGAGCCGGTGATCTTTGGCAATGTTTTACAATGACTTACAAAGCACAGTCATTTTGCTGATCCATTAGGCAGCACGATGCCGCACACATTTTAGGCAATATGCGCGGTCTGTGAGCAGTAATGTGGCAGCCATGTGACAGCTGCTATCCGGCTGGGCGGGCGGAATGTGGCCTGTGCTTGGCTCCTGGTTGCAAGTGGGGTGCAGCCCATGCAGTTTGCGAGTGGGAAAGCGGGCCAAGAGGGCATAGGCTGCACGCCGCTTGCAAGCAGCGGATGGGCGGCCCGGCCAAAGCCGGACCGCCGGGATTTGATCAGCGGAATTCGGGATAGGCTTCGACGCCCACTTCCGCCTTGTCGAGGCCGAGTTCCTCGTCTTCTTCGCTTGGGCGCAGGCCCATGATTGCCTTGATGATCAACCAGACGACGAAGGAGACGACGAAGACAAAGACGCCGACGATGATAATCGAGATGATCTGCCCGACAAAGCTCGCATCGGGATTGGTGAAGACCACCGCGATGGTGCCCCAGATGCCGGCGAAGAGGTGCACCGGGATGGCGCCGACCACGTCGTCGATCTTGAAGCGGTCGAGCAGCGGAACCGTGAGCACTACGATGATGCCGCCCACCGCCCCGATGAGGGTGGCGGCGCCCAGCCCCGGGGTGAGCGGTTCGGCCGTGATCGCCACCAGGCCGGCAAGTGCGCCGTTGATCACGAAGGTCAAGTCAACCTTCCTGTAGATGATCTGGGTAAGGATCAGGGCCGCAAGCGCGCCACCCACGGCAGCGGAATTGGTATTGGCCATGATCCGGCCGACATCGGAAACGTCACCCACCGAACCCATGGCAAGCTGGGAAGCCCCGTTGAAGCCGAACCAGCCGAGCCACAGGATGAACATGCCAAGCGTGGCCAGCGTCATGTTCGATCCCGGCAGCGGGTTGACCGTGCCGTCAGGATTATACTTGCCCTTGCGCGCGCCGAGCAGGATGGCGCCGGCAAGCGCGGCCCAGCCGCCAACCGAGTGAACCACTGTCGAACCGGCGAAATCGAGGAAGCCGAACTGGCTGTCGAGGAATCCGCCGCCCCATTTCCACGACGCCTGGATCGGGTAGATGAGACCGGTGAGCACTACCGTAAAGAGCAGGAACGGCCAGATCTTGATGCGCTCGGCAAGCGTGCCCGAGACAATCGAGGCAGCCGTGGCGCAGAACATCACCTGGAAGAAGAAGTCGGAACTGGTCGATGCATAGGAAATGTCGGCCGCCTCGCCTGCCGTCACGCCCACCGCCTCGAGAATGGCGATGGAGAAGGCACCGAGATATCCGCCAGTTTCATCGCTGCCGATCGTCCAGGCGCCCAGCGGATACATGAGGTTGTAGCCGATGAGATAGTACATCAGCACGGCGACGCCGAAGAGCGAGATGTTCTTCAAAAGCTGCATCGACACGTTCTTGGTGCGCACCATGCCCGACTCGACCATGGCAAAACCCGCAGCCATCCAGAAGACGAGGAAGCCGCCGATCAGCAACAGCAGGCTGTTGAGGATGAAGACCATTTCCTCATTGAACCCGGGGGCTGCGGCCGCAGCTTCGCTCGTCACTTCTGCATCCTGGCCGAGGGCCGGCAAGGCGAGCAGCAGGGAGGCGAGCACCGCGCCTCCCACCAGCTTCATTGGTGATTTGAACCCTGACATTGTTTTCTCCTTATTGGGTGCGTCAAAGCGCGGCCGCGCCGCTTTCACCCGTGCGGATGCGGGTGACGGCGAGGAGGTCGAGGACGAAGATCTTGCCATCACCGATACGCCCGGTCTGGGCGCTCTCCCGGATCGCGGCACTGACCGCGTCGGCCTGACCGTCCTCGACGGCGATCTCGATCTTGAGCTTGGGCAGGAAATAGACGGCATATTCAGTGCCGCGGTAGATTTCGGAATGGCCTTTCTGGCGGCCATAGCCTTTGACTTCCGTCACGGTCATACCGTGTACGTCCAGCGAGTTGAGGGCCTGACGCACATCCTCGAGCCGCGATGGTTTGATGACTGCAACCACCAGTTTCATGGATGCTCCTTTCTCAGCAACGCACCATGCAATGCTGCCCATGACTCAAATGGCGTGCCAGATCGGTAGGCAGCCGGGTAAACACTTGTTTTAGTGAGATGATTTCTCTTGAGCACAGGAAGACAGCTTTTAGCGGCAGCGCGACCATGGTGAAATGGTGACGAATTGATCACCTCAACTCGCAGCCTGCCTACAAATTGAGCGCAGGGCTGCGGGCATTCGCAGGCTGGACATCGACCCGTTAGCGCAGCAAGTTCGCCGGCAAGGAGAGCCCGAATGGACCAGAGCAAAACGAGCTATGACATTATCATTGTCGGGGGCGGGCCCGTTGGGCTGACAATGGCCCTTGCACTGACCCGATTTGCGGGCGGCATACGCGTTGCCCTTGTCGACCGGCGCCCGATGGCGGTTCCCCAGGACAGTCGGGCGAGCGCCATTGCAGCCGGGGTACGGCGGGTGTTCGAGGCGCTGGGCGTGTGGCCCGAAATGGCCGCGTCGGCCCAGCCGGTGTTGGCAATGAAGATCACCGACTCCGGCGAGGGCGACATCGCCCGGCCATTGTTCCTCAATTTCCAGGGCGAGGTCGCTCCGGGGGAGCCCTTCGCGCATATGGTACCAAACGGGGTCATGACTGGTGCCCTGCTGAAGGCTGTCGAAGGCAGGATCGAGGTGATCGCACCGGCAGAAATCGCCGGTCTTTCGGTGACCGCCTCGCGCGCGCGCCTCTCGCTCAAGGATGGTCGCAGCCTCGCTGCGCCGCTCATCATCGCCGCCGATGGAGCGCAGTCGACCCTGCGTACAATGGCGGGGATCACCGTCATCTCCCACGATTATGCGCAATCGGGGATCGTCACGACCATCGGGCATGAGTTCGAGCATGAAGGCGTCGCCTATGAGCACTTCCGCCCGGCCGGCCCGTTTGCCAGCCTGCCGCTCCCCGGCCGGCGGTCTTCACTGGTATGGACAGAGCGGCGCAAGGATGCGGCGCGGCTGACCGCAATGGACAAGGCCGACCTTGCGCCGATTATCGAAGCGGTGATGGGCTCGACGCTGGGGACCGTTGCCATAGAAGAGCGGGTGCAGAGCTTTCCGCTCAAAATGCAACTGGCCCGCAGCTTCGTTGCGCCCCGTCTGGCGCTGATCGGCGATGCGGCCCATGTCATCCATCCGATTGCCGGCCAGGGTCTCAATCTCGGCCTCAAGGATGTCGCCGCGCTAGCCGAAGCCGTGATCGACGCCATGCGACTGGGCCTCGACCATGGCGCAGATGATGTGCTCGCGCGCTACCAGCGCTGGCGCCGGTTCGACACGACGACGATGGCCGTAGTGACCGACGGCATGAACCGGCTCTTTTCCAATGATGTCGCCCCGGTGCGCGCGCTGCGCGATTTCGGTCTGTCGGCGGTCGATCGCGCCGGGCCGGTCAAGGATGCGATGATCCGCATCGCGGCCGGTGTCACGCCCGGCGGGCCGCGGCTGCTCTCGGGGCAGGCGATCTCAACCGATGTTGACGCCGGGTGCTGCGCGGTTCATAACTAGTGCGTTATAGAACATGCGAGTTATCCGGTGACCGAATCCGAGCGCCTCGACGCGACCTTCGTCGCCCTGGCCGACCCAACACGCCGGGCGATCCTTGCACGGCTGATGCAGGGAGAAGCCTCGGTGATGGAACTCGCCGAGCCCTTCGAGATGAGCCAGCCGGCGATCTCCAAACATTTGAAGATGCTGGAGCGCGCCGGCCTGATTTCGCGCGGGCGCGATGCGCAGCGTCGCCCCTGCCGGATCGAACCCGAGGCGCTGAAGGCAGCAACGGGCTGGCTGGAGCAGTACCGCAAGCTTTGGGAGGGCAATTTTCGCCGTCTCGATAGCCTTCTCGAGGATCTGCAATCCACCAAAGGGCGACCCGAACACGACAACTAGGGAGGGACCCATGAAGAGGATCGAAGTAAACCCCGTCGGCGATCGTGAGATACTGATCTCGCGCGATTTCGATGCCCCGCGCGACCTGGTTTTCGACTGCTGGACAAAGCCTCATTTCGTCCAGCAATGGCTATCGGGACCCGACGGATGGAGGTTCGTGAGCTGCGAGATCGACCTCAGGGAAGGTGGACACTATCGCTATGTCTGGGAGAACCAGCAGGGCGAAAGGATGGGCCTGACGGGGCAGCTCAAGGAAGTGGTCCGGCCCGAAAAGCTCGTCAGCAGCGAGCTCTTCGACGAAGACTGGACGGACGGCGAGGCGCTGGTGACGGCGATCTTCAGCGAGGACGATGCCAGCCGCACGCGTTTGACCCAGACGGTGCGTTATTCTTCGAGCGAGGCGCGCGAAAGGGCACTCGTTTCCGGCATGGCGGACGGCATGGAGGCGGGTTTTGCACGCCTCGACCGGATGCTGACAGAAATGCCCAAGGCCTCCTAGGACGGGCGCTCAGTAAGCAGCGCCCCGTCACGCACGCCTGAACGCCACGTGAACGCAACCTTCCAGCTGTTGCCGTATTTGATTTCTAGGTTACGCTCACTTCGACAACACGGCCAAAGGCTTGCTTCATGATTCGTCGCGACGCGCTGCTCCTTGGAGTATCCGCCCTCTTTGCACTCGCCACTCCGGGTCTGGCGCAAGGGCGCGCGCTGACGCCCGAGGAAGAGCAGCTCATTCGCGCCATCGGCGAACATAATACCGCCATCCGCACCATGGCCGGCCGTTTCCTGCAGGTCGACAGCAATGGGGGGCGCACCGAAGGCACGTTCTTCCTCGAGCGTCCCGACAAGGTGCGGTTCCGCTACAATCCGCCCAGCCGCGAGGAAATCGTCTCGGTCGGGCGCGGTTTCTATGTGCTCAACCGCCAGGAGCGCACCTATTACGCCTATCCGCAGGATTCGATCCCGCTGCGCCAGTTCCTCGGCGACCAGATAAACTTCTTCAACGCCAATATTGTCGGTGTCAGCACCGCCGATGGCTACATGACCCTCACCATCGTCGACGAGACCGTTGCCGGCACGGTGCAGGTTGCCCTGACCTTTGGCACCGACTCGCTCGATCTGGTGCAGTGGGGGCTCGTCGAGCCGAACGGCACCGAACTCACTTTCTCGCTCTATGACGTCGAGAAGAACGTCGAAATTCCGCGTTCCTTCTTCTATATCGACGCGACCTACACCCCGGTCGATCCTGCTCAGCGCTGAGAGGAACGACACGAAGGCTTGATGTTGCACCTGGCCGCGCCTTGCGTCATAAGGGCCGGGTGAGTTTCCATTTCGTTCTCCCCGATGACCGTCTCTGTCGCCACCTGGAACATCAATTCGGTGCGCCTGCGCCTGCCGCTCGTGCTCGATTTTCTTGCCCGCCATCAGCCGGACGTGCTGATGCTGCAGGAGATCAAATGCACCAATGACCAGTTCCCGCGCGAAGCCTTCTGTGCGGCCGGCTACCCGCATCAGGCGGTACACGGCCAGAAGGGCTATCACGGCGTAGCAACGATCTCGAAATTCCCGCTGAGCGAGATTTCGAGCCGCGCTTTTTGCGGTATCGACCATTGCCGGCATGTCTCGGCCCTGCTCGATTTCGGCCGCGGGCCGGTCACCTTCCACAATTTCTATATTCCCTCGGGTGGCGACGAACCCGATCCGGTGGTGAACCGCAAGTTCAGGCACAAGCTGGATTTCCTCGAAGAGCTCAAGGTCTGGTTCACCGAGCCCGTGTTCGCACGCGGCCATCTCATCGCCGGCGACTTCAATGTCGCGCCCTATGAGACCGATGTCTGGAGCCACAAGCAACTGCTCAAGGTCGTCAGTCACACCCCCGTGGAAACGGACGCGCTCAAGGCGATCCTTTCGGGCGGTCATGGCTGGACCGACCTGGTGCGCAAGCATGTTCCGATCGAGGAGAAGCTCTATTCGTGGTGGAGCTATCGCGCCAAGGACTGGGAAGCCTCCAATCGTGGGCGCCGGCTCGACCATATCTGGTCGACCGCCGACGTCGCCGAGCATTCGCATGCGGCCGAGATCATCAAGCCGGCCCGCGGCTGGAGCGACAAGCCCTCCGACCATGTGCCGGTGATCGTGCGCTTCAACGCCGTTTAGGAATTGCTGCCGCGCATCTTGCGGCCGACCGGCTGCAAGGCACCCAGATATCGCCCGAGATCGTTCTGGATGTGAGCGGCCGCCCGCTCGGCCAGCTCTGGCGAATGCTGCATCAGCTTGCGAAAGGCGGCGCGCGGGACGAACAGCATGTCCGACTCGACCACGGAGGTGACCGTGATCAGCCGCGGCTTGGCAAGGATCAGCGCCATGGCGGAGACGACGCTGCCCGGTTGGGTGATCGTATAGGGTTTGCCGGCAATCTCGCCCTCGGGCTTGGCCTTGAGCGTACCCGAGATCAGCACATGCGCGCCCTCTGGCACCACATCGCCCGCACAGACGACTTCGTCGGGCGCAAAACGGCGCCGCTCGCTGGCGAAGGCCAGCAAACGCTTCTGCTCTTCATCGCAGATGTCGAAAAATTCAGCCTGCGAAAGGACCGCGGCTGCTTCCTCTAAACGCATCCTGCCCCACGATCGGAGCGCCGGGCACACTGCTTACCCTCACCCGCTCCGGGCCTATCATATAGGGCAAAAGGTTAACGCTGCTCAATGGATGAGCTGCACGCCATTTCAGGGAACCAATCGATATCCACCTTCTTCGGTCACCAGCAGCCGGGCATTTGAAGGATCACGCTCGATCTTCTGGCGCAGGCGGTAGATGTGCGTCTCAAGTGTGTGGGTGGTGACGCGATTGTTGTACCCCCAGACCTCCTTGAGCAGCACATCGCGGGTGATGGTCTTGGGACCCTGGCGATAGAGATATTTGAGTATCGAGGTTTCCTTGTCGGTCAGGCGCACCTTGGCGCCGTCATTGCTCTCGAGGAGCTTGGCCGCGGGCTGGAAATTATAGGGCCCGATGGTGAAGACCACGTCCTCGCTCTGATCATGCTGTCGCAGCGCCGCGCGCACGCGGGCCAGCAGCACCGGGAAGCGGAACGGTTTGGTAAGATAGTCATTGGCGCCCGATTCGAGCCCGAGGATCTCGTCGGCCTCTGTATCGTGGCCGGTCAGCATCAGGATCGGGCTCTTGAAATCTTCCTTGCGCAGGATCTTGACGGCCTCGCGCCCATCCATGTCGGGCAGGCCAACATCAAGAATCATGAGGTCGAAGTTCTTCTCGCGCACGGCCTTGAGCGCATCGTTGGCCGTCGCCGCCTCGCTGATCTCGAATTCGCGATAATGGTTGAATTGTTCGGTCAGCGTCTGGCGCAGGTCCGCATCGTCATCCACCAGCAGAATACGTCGCTTGTTCATTGTTTTCTCCCGACAATTCTGGTCCGCCAAACTTAAGCACAGAGCAACCCGACTGCGATGGGACGAGCGAATCACATCGCCGTTATCGTTCCAAAGCAACGGGCGACCGGCAGCGAAAGTTGCACCGATTTCAGTATTACCAGCGCGTTGATGAACACCAGATGAGCACGCTCAACCTGCCGCCGGCCGCGCCCCGAACAGCGCCGAGCCGATGCGTACATGCGTCGCGCCCATGGCGATCGCCGTCTCGAAATCGCCGCTCATGCCCATGGAGAGCTTTTCCACCCCGGCCTCGCGCGCCAGCGTGGCGAGATGGGCGAAATATGGTCCCGGCGGCTCTCCATCGGGCGGGATGCACATCAGCCCGGCAATATTAAGCCTGTGCACGTTGCGGCAGCGATCGACGAACGCCACGGCCTCGTGTGGCGCGATGCCGGCCTTCTGCGGCTCGCCACCGATATTGACCTGTACGAAACAGGGGAGCTCGCGTCCCGCACGGTCCATCTCGGTCCGCAGCACTCCCGCGAGCTTGTCGCGGTCGAGCGTCTCGATGACGTCGAAAAGGGCAACGGCGTCGCGTGCCTTGTTGGTCTGCAGCGGCCCGATAAGATGCAGTTCGATACCCTCGAACGCCTCGCGCAAGGCCGGCCACTTCTCCCTGGCCTCCTGTACCCGGTTCTCGCCGAAAACCCGTTGCCCCGCTTTGAGAAACGGCCTTACCGCCTCGGCCGGAAACGTCTTGGAAACCGCGACGAGCTTGACCTCTTCAGGCGGCGGGCCGAAGCACTTCTGCGCCTTCGCGATCATCTTGCCGATCGCGTCCAGGCGTTCGGCGGCGTTGATGCCTGTCTCGACCACGCTTTCGCCCCGTTGCTGTTGACCAATTAACCGTTTTCTGATGATGGTCGCCTAGCCAAATTCCCCACAGAACGCAAGGAATGGCGGCCACTTGGCGCCTTCCGCAAGACTTTCGAGGACGAGACGTGAGCGTCGAACGCTACAATCCGCGCGAAATGGAACCCCGCTGGCAAAAGGCGTGGGACGAGAACCAGGCCTTCGTCGTCAGGAACGACGACCCGCGCGAGCGCTACTATGTCCTCGAAATGTTCCCCTATCCCTCGGGGCGCATCCATATGGGCCATGTGCGCAATTACGCCATGGGCGATGTCGTTGCGCGTTATCATCGCGCCAAGGGCAAGAATGTGTTGCATCCGATGGGCTGGGACGCCTTCGGCCTGCCTGCTGAGAACGCCGCTATCGAGCGCAAGCTCAATCCCGGCACCTGGACACGCCAGAACATCGAGGCAATGAAGGCCCAGCTCAAATCCATGGGCCTCTCGCTCGACTGGACACGTGAAGTCGCCACCTGCGAGCCGGACTACTACAAGCACCAGCAGGCGATGTTCCTCGACATGCTGGAAGCCGGGCTCGTCACCCGCAAGCAGTCCAAGGTCAATTGGGACCCGGTGGACATGACGGTGCTTGCCAACGAGCAGGTGATCGACGGGCGCGGCTGGCGCTCGGGCGCAGTGGTCGAGCAGCGCGAACTGACCCAGTGGTTCTTCAAGATTTCGGATTATGCCGAGGAGCTGCTGAGCGCGCTCGACGACCTGCCCGACTGGCCCGAAAAGGTGCGCACCATGCAGCGCAACTGGATCGGCAAGTCCGAAGGCTTGCGCCTGCTGTTCGCCCTCCTCGAGAATGACAAGGTCGAGGACAAGAGTATCGAGGTCTTCACCACGAGGCCCGACACGATCTTCGGCGCCTCTTTCATCGCGCTCTCGCCCGACCACAAATTGACGACGAAACTGGCAGAGACCGACCCGGCGCTCGCCGAATTCGTTGCCGAGTGCCACCGGCACGGCACCTCGACCGAGGCGTTGGAAAAGGCCGAAAAACGCGGTTTCTTCACTGGCCTGACGGTAGAACATCCGGTCAAGCCCGGTGCGACGCTCCCGGTCTATGTCGCCAATTTCGTCCTCATGGACTATGGCACCGGCGCCATCTTCGGCTGCCCGGCCCATGACCAGCGCGACCTGGATTTCGCCCGCAAATACAGCCTGCCGGTGATCCCCGTGGTGCTGCCGCCCGGCGCCGATCCGGCTGCCTTCGATATCGGCCACGAAGCCTATACGGACGCGGGCACCATCTTCAACTCGGCGTTCCTCGACGGCCTTTCCATCGACGACGCCAAACGCGTCATTGCCGACCATTTCGCTTCGCTGCGCGTCGACGGCAAGCCGCAGGGCAAGGTCGAGGTCAACTACCGCCTGCGCGATTGGGGCATCTCGCGCCAGCGCTTCTGGGGCTGTCCGATCCCCGTCATTCATTGCGGGGCCTGCGGCACCGTGCCGGTGCCCAAGAAGGACCTGCCGGTGGTGCTGCCGACCGACGCCAGCTTCGACAAGCCTGGCAACGCGCTCGATCATCATCCGACCTGGAAGCATGTCGAGTGCCCGCAATGCGGCGGTCCTGCCCAGCGCGAGACGGACACCATGGATACCTTTGTCGATTCTTCCTGGTATTTCGTGCGATTCACCGCACCGCATGCGGATACGCCGACCGTACCCGAGCAAGCCAATGCCTGGATGCCGGTCGACCAGTATATCGGTGGCATCGAGCACGCCATTCTACACCTCTTGTATTCGCGCTTCTTCACCCGGGCGATGAAGGCGACCGGCCATGTCGGTGTCGAAGAGCCGTTCAAGGGCCTTTTCACCCAGGGCATGGTGACCCACGAAACCTACAAGAATGGCAAGGGCGAGTGGGTGGCGCCGAGCGAGGTGATCATCGAAAGTTCGGGCGAGGAGCGCAGTGCACGCCACGCCGCGACCGGCGAGCCACTGACCATCGGCTCGGTCGAAAAGATGAGCAAATCCAAGAAGAACGTGGTCGATCCCGACGAGATCGTCACCACCTATGGCGCCGATACCGCGCGCTGGTTCATGCTCTCGGATTCACCGCCCGAGCGCGACGTGCAGTGGACGGAGGCGGGTGTCGAAGGGGCCAGCCGGTTCCAGCAGCGAATCTGGCGCTTGGTGTGCGAGTCCGTGGCTATCGGTGCGCAGTTCGCTGCCGTTGAGACCGGCGGTGACGACGAGGATGCTCTCGCTCTGCGCAAGATCGTGCATCGCGCCGTAAAACAGGTCGGCGACGACATCGAAGGTTTGCGCTTCAACCGTGCCGTGGCTCAGATCTATGAGTTGGCGAACGCGCTTGCGCGCTATGTCGGGTTGGTCTCCCCGGCGCCGCAGGCTCGGCTCGGCGCCCTGCGCGAAGGCACGGAGCGGCTGGTGCAGCTGATCGCGCCGATGATGCCGCATCTGGCCGAAACCTGCTGGCAGGCGCTGGGCAAGGAGGGGTTCGTGTGCGATGCGCCGTGGCCGCAGGTGGACCCGGCGCTGCTCGTCGACGATACGGTGACCCTGCCGGTGCAGGTCAACGGCAAGCGGCGCGCCGAAGTGACGGTTGCCAAGGGGACCGCCCAAAAGGTCATCGAAGAACTGGTCTTGTCACTGGAGCCGGTTGCCCGCATGCTGGATGGCAAGGCACCCAAGAAGATCGTCGTCGTCCCGGACAGGATCGTAAATGTCGTGGTTTAAGCCGCTGTTGAGAAGCACAATTCTGGCGCTTGCCGTTATGAGCGGCGCAGCGCTTGCGGGTTGCACCATGGCGCCCGTGCATGGCGGGTTCGTCGAGGAGGGCGCGCTCGACGTTGCTTATGGCGAGCCCAACAGCCGAACCGAACAGCTCATCTATCAGGAACTGGCGCTGCGTCTTGGCGAATCGAGTGCACCCAGCGTGCCGCTGGTGAGCGTTTCCGCCGCAATCTCGGGAGCCACCGAAGCGCTTTCGGAGACGCGCCCGGCAAATCCCAACACCATGCGCAGCCTGACCATCACCGCCCGCATGACGGTTTCCCCGCGCGATGGCAGCGCAACCGCGCCGGTGACCATCACCCGCACGGCAACGGCGGAATATACCACCAACGCGCAGGCGCTTTCGGCCCAGGAGGCGCGTGACGAGGCCGAGGAGCGCGCCGCCCGCGCCGTGGCCGAATCGCTGCGGCTGGCACTGCTCGCCAGCTACGCGCGCTAGAAAATGACCGCGCTCAAAGCCCATGAGGTCGCCCGCTACCTCAAGCGGCCGGACCTGGAGGAAGGTATTTTCCTCGTTTATGGGCCCGACACCGGCCTGGTGCGCGAGACCGCACAGCGACTGATCCGCCACTATAGTGGGGACGATCCGCAATCGGCGAGCCTCGTCACGCTCGAGGCCAACGAAGTCGACGCCGACCCGTCACTGCTTGCGGTGGAAGCCAAGACCGTGTCGCTGTTCGGCGGCCGACGGATTATCAGGGTGCGCGGCGCCGGCAAATCGCTGGTTATGACGCTGACCGAACTCTGCGAGGACCCGGGCGGCGCCATCATTGTTCTGGAAGCAGGCAATCTTGCGCCACGCGACGCCCTGCGATCCCTTATCGAAGCCGCGAAGCTCGGCCGCGCCCTGCCCTGCTATGCCGACACGGATGAAACGCTGGCGGCGCTGATCCGCGAAACCTTTTCAGAAGCGCGCATCCAGGCCGACGCAGATGTGATAGCCACCCTGCGCGATACCCTCGGCAATGATCGCGAGGTCACTCGGCGCGAATTGGAGAAACTGAGTCTCTATGCGGCGGAGACCGGCACCCTCACACGTGAGGACGTGCTGCAGCTTTGTTCCGACAATGCCGCGTTGGCCGTCGACGCCGTGCTCGACGCCACGGGCACAGGCCATGCTGAACGGCTTGAAACGGCGCTCAATCGGGCGCTCGGCACTGCGGTTGATCCACAACGTCTGCTCGCCCTGGCAATGATCCATTTCACCACGTTGCGGCGCTGGCGGGCGCAGGTCGACATGGGAAAGTCGCCACGCGACGTCCTCTTCGGCACGCGGCCCAAACCGCATTTTTCGCGGATGTCGGCGCTCGAGCAGCAGCTACGCCTGTGGAGCGACAACGCCCTCGCTGCGGCATCCGAACGCATTCAAAATGCCACGCTGGAAAGCCGCCGCCGGCCAGCCCTGAGCGAGACTGTGCTGCGCCGAACCCTGTTGGCGCTCTGCATGATGGCCGCAACGCATTAGCGGCGTTTCACGTGAAACGCTGTGATGCGTTTGCTAGTTGGAAATGCCGGCGAGCCTGAAGCAGAGCGAATCCAGCTGCTCCAGGGTGCGGTAGCGAATCTCGATCTTGCCGCCATTGTCGCCGTGACGCAGCTGCACCGAAAGGCCGAGCGCATCTGAGAGTTGACGCTCCAGCGCAACGGTGTCGGCGTCTTTTTCGGTGCTGCCCGCTGCCCTGCGCGCGGCTGGTTCGCGCTTCTGGCTCAACGCCTCGGCCTCACGCACCGAGAGGCCCTGATTGACGATCTCATGCGCAAGTGCCGCGGGGTCGGCAGCAGTGATTAGCGTGCGGGCATGCCCGGCGGTCAGCTCTCCGCCAGCCACCATGCCGCGGACCTCGTCGGGGAGCTTGAGCAGGCGCAGCGTATTGGCGACGTGCGAGCGGCTCTTGCCGATGACCTGGGCCAGGTCCTGCTGGGTGTACTCGAACTGCTCGATGAGCTGTTCATACCCCATCGCCTCTTCCAGTGGGTTGAGATCGGCGCGCTGAACATTTTCGATGATCGCGAGTTCGAGCGCTTCCTTGTCATCGACTTCGCGCACGATAACCGGCACTTCGTGCAGGCCGGCGCGTTGGGCTGCACGCCAGCGGCGCTCACCGGCGATGATCTCGAAGATATTGGGATCGCTCGACGGACGCACCAGAAGCGGCTGCATCACGCCCTTCTCGCGGATCGAGTTCGTTAGTTCTTCCAGCGCATCGCCATCGAACATCCGACGCGGATTGGCGCGGTTGGCCATGAGGAATTCGACGGGCAGGCGCCGAACGCCGCTCCCGCTCTCGACGACTCGGCCCCCTTCGAGCGTTGCCATGTCTCCGATGAGGGCTGCAAGGCCCCGGCCAAGGCGGGAAGGTCTGTCGGTCATCTGTTTGTCCTCATGCCGCATGCAACTGCCGTTCCCGGCGAATCACTTCGGTCGCCAGGCGCAGATAGGCCTGACTGCCGGCACATTTTAAATCGTAGAGAAGCGCCGGCTTGCCGTAGCTCGGCGCTTCCGAAAGCCGCACATTGCGCGGGATCACCGTGTCATAGACAAGCGCCCCCATTTCCTGACGCACATCCTGCAGCACCTGCTCGGAAAGATTGTTGCGCTTGTCGAACATGGTCATCACCACGCCCTGTATGGAAAGGCGCGGATTGAGCGTCGAGCGTATCTGTTCGATGGTCTGAAGCAATTGGCTGAGACCTTCGAGCGCAAAGAACTCGCATTGCAGCGGCACCAGCACCGCATCCGCCGCCACCAGCGAATTGACCGTAAGCAGGTTCAGCGATGGCGGACAATCAATGAGAATATAGGTGATCGGTTGATCTTCGATGGTGAGATCATTAATGCGCTTGAACGAATCACGCAGGCGGAAGGCGCGATCGGCATGGCCGGCAATCGTCAGTTCGACGCCAAGCAGATCCATCGTCGAAGGCACGATAGCAACGTTGGGCACGCTGGTCATCACCGCCGCTTCAGCCACCGTCGCCTCGCCGACCAGCAAATCATAAGCGGAAATCTGGCGCGACGAGCGCGAGATACCAAGCCCGGTCGAGGCGTTGCCCTGAGGATCGAGATCGATGATCAACACGCGCTCGCCAATGGCTGCCAAGGCAGTAGCGAGGTTTATGGCGGTTGTGGTTTTGCCCACACCACCCTTCTGATTGGCGAGAGTGAGAATGCGCGGAGCCAAGGCGGCCTCCAGAGATTTGCCGCTAAACACTTGTTTTCGAGCGCAGATTCCTGAGCTCGACGAGTACGCCACTATCGTCGGTGTCGCTCTTGGTTAATAGCACGTCAAATTGCCAATGCGCACCTGCTTCTCGCAACTCTTCAACATGTTCGCGACCTTTATGGAAGATAGCGCGCGTTTGTGGGCCAAAGAATGGCTCCGACATGCTGCAGAGTTGCGACAAACTGGCGAGTGCGCGCGCGGTTATGACGTCTACCTGCCCTGTTTCACGTGAATCAATCTGTTCGATTCGCCGCCCTTCAACCGCGACGGAAAGGCCGCAGGAGCGAGCAATCGCGCGCAGGAAACTCACCTTGCGGCTGGTCGGCTCGATGAGCGTGAAGCGTCGGTCCAGGCCTTTACTGGCGATCGCGAGTGGCAGCGCTGGAAATCCGCCACCGCTGCCGACATCGAGTATATGACGATCGCCTGCATCGAGGCGTGTCAGGAGCTGAAGACTGTCGGCGAAATGCCGCGTCCATAGTGCGCCTAGCGTTTCACGTGAAACAAGATTCTGCACCCGCTGCCATTCAGCCAGGCGCTGAGCATAGGATTCCAGATCGGAGGCGACTTCTACCAGCGAACGACTGAAATATTGAGCATAGGGACTGATCGCAGCAAGCTGCGCAGCGTCGGGCATCAGCCCGCCTTTCGCAGGCTGCCGCGGCGAATCACCGAAAGCAGCAGCGTGATAGCCGCCGGCGTCATCCCATCGACCGCCTGTGCCTGGGCAATCGTGGCCGGGCGCGCCGCTTCGAGCTTCTGGCGCATCTCGATGGAGAGGCCGGCAATGTCCTCGTAGACGATCCAATCGGGAATTTCGCGCTGCTCGTCGCGCTTGACGGCTTCGACGTCAGCCCATTGGCGGCTGAGATAAACGGCATATTGGGCATCGACGGTCAGCTGTTCGAGCGTTGCCCGATCGATTTCCCCGATCTGCGGCCAGAGCGCTACGACCTGCTCGCCGGTCACTTCGGGGTAGGAAAGCAGGTCGAAGGCCGACCGCTCCTTGCCGTCGGCGTTCACCGCAATGCCGGATTTGCGTGCAGTACTCGGCGTTACGGTGAGGCTTGTCAGCAATGAACGGCCAGACTCCAGCCGCTCGGCCTTTTGCCGGTACCGCTGCGCCCGTTGCGCGCCCACCAGGCCAATATCGATACCGAGCGGCGTCAGCCGCTGATCGGCATTGTCGGCGCGCAGGTGAAGGCGGAACTCGGCGCGCGAAGTGAACATCCGATAGGGCTCGGTGACGCCGCGGGTGGTGAGATCATTGATCATGACACCGAGATAGCTTTGCGTGCGAGAGAGCACCATCAGCGCTTCGCTCTTGCTGGCGAGGGCGGCATTGGCGCCGGCGAGCAGGCCCTGGGCCGCGGCTTCCTCATAGCCGGTGGTGCCATTGATCTGCCCGGCAAGGTAGAGACCGGGTAGACGCTTCATCTGCAGCGTTGCATGCAACTCGCGCGGATCGACATAATCATATTCGATCGCGTAGCCGGGACGCACAATGCGGACATTTTCCAGGCCCGGCATGGATTTGAGGAACGCCTCCTGCACGTCCGCGGGCAGCGAGGTCGAAAGCCCATTGGGATAGATCGTCGGATCGTCAAGACCTTCCGGCTCGAGGAAGATCTGGTGGCTGTCGCGGTCGGCGAAGCGCACGATCTTGTCCTCGATCGACGGGCAATAGCGCGGCCCACGGCTTTGAATGCGGCCCGAATACATGGCCGAGCGATGCAGGTTCTCGGATATGATACGGTGCGTATCGCTGGTGGTGCGCGTGACGAAGCAGCTGACCTGCGGCGTGGTGATAGCGTCGGTGAGGGTCGAGAACGGCTCGGGCGGCTCATCGCCCTTTTGCTCATCTAGATCCGAAAAGTCGATGCTGCTTGCGTCCAGTCGCGCCGGCGTGCCGGTCTTTAGCCGCCCCAGCCGCAAGCCAAGATTTTCCAGGCGTTCGGAAAGTCCAAGCACCGGCCTTTCGCCGATGCGGCCGGCCGGTATTGTCTCCTCACCGCGATGGATCAATCCGCGCAGAAATGTGCCCGTCGTCAGAACCACGGCCGTTGCGCCGATACGGCGTCCGTCTAGCAGCACTACGCCGCTGATGCGATCGCCAGTGACGACCAGATCGTCGACCTCGCCCTCGATCACATCGAGATTGGGCTGGTCGGCAATCGCCTGCTGCATTGCCTGTCGATAAAGCTTGCGGTCCGCCTGGGCGCGAGGACCGCGAACGGCAGGACCCTTGCGCCGGTTGAGGACCCGGAACTGGATGCCGGCGGCATCGGCAACGCGACCCATAAGCCCATCGAGCGCGTCAATCTCGCGCACCAGATGACCCTTGCCGAGGCCGCCAATGGCCGGATTGCAGCTCATTTCGCCGATGGTTGCGACCTTGTGCGTCACTAGAGCCGTGGGCACGCCAAGGCGCGCGGACGCTGCGGCAGCTTCGCAGCCCGCATGTCCACCCCCCACCACAATGACGGCATAATCGCCCATTTCGCTCGGCCCTTTGGAAAGCACGGCTTTTAGGCCAATGTTTCACGTGAATCAACGTGGGGCCGACGGCGCCGGCGTTTCACGTGAATCATTTTCCTATGCAGAAGCTGGCAAACAGTCGATCCAGCACGCGCTCCGGGTCGAGCCGTCCGACGAGGCGCTCGAGAGCCTGGGAGGCGGAGCGCAAGGATTCGGCAGCCAGTTCCGGAGACTCGAGCAATGTCGTGGTTGCGGATATGGCATCGAGCGCAGAGGCGATAGCCGCCCGGTCGCGTTCACGGCTGAGCAGCGCCGGCTCACCTTGCCCGGTGAGATCGCGCGCAAACTCCGCCAGCTTCTCGGTGAGCGAGGATAGGCCACAAGCGTCGCGGGTCGAGACGGTGAGGTCGACGTCTACAATCGGGGGAGACACATCGGCCTTGGTGCCGACACGCCAGACCGGGGAAATTATCCCCTCTGGCAATGGCATGTCTGGGATGTCCGGCGCCACCAGCCAGAGCACCAGGTCGGCGCGCGCGATCTCCGCCTTGGCGCGTCGGATACCTTCGGCCTCGGCCTTGCTCTCGGTTTCGCGCAGGCCGGCGAGATCGACGAGGATGACGAGTTGACCATCAAGGTCGATGGGGACCTCGCGCACATCACGCGTCGTACCGGCTTCTTCCGTAACGATGGCGATATCCGAACGCGCCAGAGCGTTGAGCAGGCTCGATTTGCCGGCATTTGGAGGGCCGGCAAGGGCTATGCGCACGCCCTCGCGCACGACCCGGCCGCGCTCGACGCTGTGGAGGGCCTCGGTTAGATCGGATTCGAGCACGGCAAGATCGTCGGCGAACTGAGCCGGCAGACTATCGGCGACGTCGCCTTCATCGGAGAAATCAAGCCGCGCCTCGATCTCTGCGCGAAGGTCGAGCAGCGTTTCGCGCCAGCGACCGATCTTGTCGGTAAGACCGCCTTCATAGCGGGCAAGGGCTTGCCGGCGCTGATTCTCGGTCTCGGCTTCGAGCAGATCGCCAAGGCCCTCAATCGCGGTCAGATCGAGTTTGCCGTTCTCGAAAGCGCGGCGGGTGAATTCACCGGCTTCGGCCAGCCGAACGCCCGCCTCTGCCGTAAGCGTACGCAGGATCGCCCGCACCCCGGCCGGCGAGCCATGGACCTGCAGCTCAGCGCAATCCTCGCCGGTAAAACTCCTCGGCGCCGGGAAGTAGACGACCAAGCCGCTATCGAGCTCAGTCTGGGTCCCGATGCGCATCAGTGTCAGGCGGCGTGGTTCCGGTACGCCGCCGACATGTTTGTGCAGAAGGTCGCGAACCAGCGGCCCGGAGAGACGGATAACGGCGACTCCTGAGGGCAGCGTTCCGGATGAGAGCGCAACGATTGTATCGCTTTGGCGCATCAACGCTCCCGGATCGTCGTCCGGACCAGCAATGGTCCGGTGGATCGGCCTTAGGTGTTCATCGATTCGAAGAAATCGGCATTGGTCTTGGTCTGCCGGATCTTGTCCATCAGGAACTCCATGGCATCGATCGTCCCCATGGGATTGAGGATACGGCGCAGGACATACATCTTCTTGAGGATATCGGGCTCGACCAGCAGTTCTTCCTTGCGAGTACCCGACTTGGTGATGTCGAGGGCCGGGAAGACGCGCTTGTCGGCAACCTTGCGGTCGAGCACGATTTCCGAATTACCGGTGCCCTTGAACTCTTCGAAGATGACTTCGTCCATGCGGCTTCCGGTATCGATCAGCGCCGTCGAGATGATGGTGAGAGAACCGCCATCCTCGATATTGCGCGCTGCGCCGAAGAAGCGCTTGGGGCGCTGAAGCGCATTGGCGTCGACACCACCAGTCAGCACCTTGCCGGAACTGGGCACCACGGTGTTGTAAGCGCGCCCGAGACGCGTGATGGAATCGAGGAGAATGACGACGTCGCGCTTGTGCTCGACCAGGCGCTTGGCCTTCTCGATGACCATTTCGGCGACCTGGACGTGGCGCGAGGCCGGCTCATCGAATGTCGAGGAAATGACTTCGCCCTTCACCGAACGCTGCATGTCGGTGACTTCCTCGGGACGTTCGTCGATGAGAAGGACGATCAGATAGCATTCCGGATGGTTGGTGGCGATCGACTGGGCGATGTTCTGGAGTAGAACGGTCTTACCGGTACGCGGCGGCGCGACGATCAGCGCACGCTGGCCTTTGCCGAGCGGAGCAACGAGATCGAGGATACGGGCCGAACGATCCTTGAGGGTTGGATCGGGCAGTTCCATGCGCAGCCGCTCTTCAGGATAGAGCGGGGTGAGGTTGTCGAAATTGATCTTGTGGCGGACGTTGTCGGGGTCTTCGAAATTGATCGTATTGACCTTGAGGAGCGCGAAATAGCGCTCGCCGTCCTTGGGGGAGCGGATCTGACCTTCCACCGTATCGCCGGTGCGAAGGCCAAAGCGTCGAATCTGCGAGGGACTGACATAGATGTCGTCGGGGCCGGGCAGATAATTGGCGTCCGGGGACCGCAGGAACCCGAAACCATCGGGAAGAACTTCGACCACCCCTTCGCCGGTAATGTCCACATCCTTGGCGGCCAATTCCTTTAGTATGGCAAACATCAATTCCTGTTTGCGCATGGTCGAGGCGTTCTCGACCTCGTGCTGTTCGGCGAACACCAATAGTTCTGCCGGCGACTTGGCCTTGAGCTCGCTGAGCTTCAGATTCTGCATGTGGTGGATGACCCTTTAGGGAAATCTTTGAAAAAGGCGGGAAGGAGGGGAGGCGCATCGCTCAGGCGGCCGGCTTGAGGTGCCGAACAAGGCTCGTGGATGCTTGTCTTCACATAGCCGCTTCGTTTCCTCGTTTCAAGGACCAAACCTGAAACAACCGCGATTCACGTGAAACAGGGCGGCACGCTTATGCCGGAAAGCGCAAAACCAGGACGCTTTAACAAGCGGGCCCCGATCAGAACGGCCGCGCGATCACTGCGATGACGATGCCGATCATCAAGAGCGTTGGCACTTCGTTGATCATGCGGAAATATTTCGACGCCTTGTCGTTGCGGTCCTCTGCAAACGCCTTCCAGTGGCGCACCAGCAGGCCGTGATAGGCTGAAAGCACAATCACCAACGCAGCCTTCAACCATGGCCAGCCCTGGCTCCAGTTAACGACGTTGAAGCCAAGCACCATCCACAGGCCAAACACCCAGGTCGCGATCATGGCGGGCGTGGTGATGGCCCTCAGCAGGCGCCTTTCCATGACCTTGAAGGTCTCGGACTGCTTCGACCCGATTTCAGCATCGGCGTGATAGACGAAGAGCCGCGGCAGATAGAGCAGCCCCGCCATCCAGGCGATTACCGAAATCACATGCAGCGCCTTGACCCATTCCATCGCGTCGTTCCTAGCCGTTCCTGACAATGTCGATCAGCCGCTCCACATGGGCGATCGGCGTTTGCGGCACGATGCCGTGCCCGAGATTGAAGATATGCGGACGGCCGGCAAAGGCCGAAATTATGTGGCGGGCGCGCTCTTCCATCTGCGCGCCGCCGGCAACGACCCGCAGCGGATCGAGATTGCCCTGGACAGTGAGAGACGAGGGCAAGGCCTTGTCGGCAAACCCGGCAGGCGTGGCATAGTCGAGGCCGACGGTGTTGACGCCGGTCTGGGCCGCATAGTCGGCGATCAATCCGGCTGCGCCGCGCGGAAAGCCTATAATCGGCGCATCAGGTATGCGCGCTCGCACCCCTTCCACGATTCGCCGGTTCGGCTCAATGACCTGCGAGCGAAAGGCCGGCTCGTCGAGATTGAGCGCCCAGCTCTCGAATATCTGCACGACATCGGCGCCAGCCTGGAATTGAGCAACGAGATAGTCGATGCTCGCTTCAACCAGAATATCGATGAGCGACGCAAAGGCCTGCGGCTCGCTGAGGGCGAACATCCGGGCGGCGGCCTGGTCGGTCGAGCCGCGCCCGCCGATCATATAGGTCGCAACCGTCCACGGCGCCCCGCAAAAGCCGATCATGGTCTTGTCCGGGGCAAGTGCACCCTTCACGCGTGAAAGCGTCTCGAGCACAGGGGCGAGATGATCGAGCACACGTTCCGGCTTCAAGGCGCCAATGGTTTTCGCGCTTACCGGATCGAGTAATGGACCTTCTCCGGGCGAGAAGGACACCGTCTGGCCCAGAGCATCGGGGATGACGAGAATGTCGGAAAAGAGAATCGCCGCATCGAGATCGAAACGCCTTAATGGCTGCAGGGTGACCTCGCTCGCCAATTGCGGCGTATAACAGAGATCAAGGAACCCATCGGCGCTGGCGCGCGTTTGGCGATACTCGGGCAGGTAGCGTCCGGCCTGGCGCATGATCCAGAGCGGTGGCCGGGGTTGGCGTCTGCCCACGACGGTTTCGAGGAGCGGTTTGGTCACGGTGCTCATGTGAGCCCTTTCCAAACAAGAAAAGACTCTTTTCTTTTTATCTTCTTTATCATGGCAGTGTTTTGCCCCAATTCATGGGCGCCGACAATCGCGACTGTTGGTGACAGAACCGCGCAGGGTAATCCTTAACGAGCTGTTAATAGCCGCACCCTTGCAAGCGGGGAGAGAGCGTGAAGCCAAGGTTAACCGGGCGTTAACGGCTCTGCCGGCTGTGTGGCAGGAGTCGACAAGCCTGTGTGTAACTGAACCCCTGGCCAGGGCGGTCCAGACGGCGTTGTCCCCATAGCTCGCAGTGACGTTTCCACGCCCCCGGCACGGGTCAGCCTGTTAATGAATTTTTAGCCATGTCGAACAACTCGCCGGCCCGGCCCAAAGCATGAGTCCAGCCCACAGGCAGGGGGTTGAGCTAAGGACAACAGTGTGGAAAAGCTTGGCCCATGCTGATCCTTGCTTCGCAAAGTACCGCGCGCAAAGCCCTGTTGGCCGGGGCGGGCCTTGAGTTCGAGGTCGCTCCTGCCTCTGTGGATGAACGCGAGATCGAAGAGCCGGCGCAAGCGGCCGGGGCGGGCGGACGCGATATCGCCTTGCTGCTCGCCGGAGCCAAGGCAAAGGCCGTTTCGGCCCGTCATCCGGGCCAATTCGTCATCGGTGCCGACCAGACGCTGGCGCTGGGCACCGAACTTTTCCACAAGCCGCAGAACTTGGATGAAGCCGCAAGCCAACTCGATCGGCTGCGCGGCAAGACCCACCGCCTGCATGCGGCCATCGCCCTGGTGCGCGACGGCGAGATCCTGTGGTCGGCGGTCGAGATGGCCGAGCTGACCATGCGAAATTTCTCCAAAGCCGAGCGCGACGAGGTCCTGGCGCTCGAAGGTAGCGCCGTGCTCGATACGGTTGGCGGCTATCGCCTCGAGGGACCTTCCATCCGGCTTTTCGAGACGGTTTGGGGCGACTATTTCACCATTCTCGGCCTGCCGCTCCTGCCATTGCTGGCTGCCCTGCGCGAGATCGCGCCACACCTCCTGACGGGACGACCCGATTGACCCGCAAGGCCTTTGTGATCGGCCATCCGATCGCCCATTCCCGCTCGCCGCTCATCCATGGCACCTGGCTTGCCGAGCATGGGATCGATGGCAGTTATGAGCCGATCGATGTCGCACCCGAGGACCTGCCGGCATTTTTCGAGCGATTGCGCCGTGGCGAGTTCGTGGGCGGCAATGTCACCATACCGCACAAGGAGACCGTGCGTGCGCTTTGTGACAGCGTCGATCCGTTGGCGCGAACGATTGGAGCGGTCAATACGCTGGTGGTCGCCGACGGGGCCGTTCACGGCACCAATACCGACTATCTCGGCTTTCTCGGTAATCTCGACGCCGGTGCGCCAG
>Ga0180220_1000203_pt1 | contig 93049 bp, 84 predicted proteins | sample eDN5th37CBELigBY_FD_151335 | JGI IMG/M metagenome (GOLD analysis project Ga0180220, IMG submission 151335) | Enriched backyard soil microbial communities from Emeryville, California, USA - eDNA 5th pass 37_C BE-Lig BY (version 2) (version 2) | ecosystem: Environmental > Terrestrial > Soil >...
GCAGCAGAGCTCCCTCTTTGGGATGATCCGCAACACCTATCGCGCGCACCCCGACGGTATCCTCTCGGCGTACAAGGACAACGCCGCGGTGATCACCGGCTTCCCGAGCCGCCGCTTCTTCCCGGACTCCGAGAGCCGCGAGTACGAGTACCATGAGGAGGATGTTCACATCCTCATGAAGGTGGAGACGCACAACCACCCCACCGCCATCTCCCCGTTCCCCGGGGCGGCGACCGGGTCGGGCGGCGAGATCCGCGACGAGGGTGCGACTGGCCGGGGCGCTCGCCCCAAGGCCGGGCTCTGCGGCTTCTCCGTCTCCAACCTGCGCATCCCGGGCGCCGAGCGCCCCTGGGAGACGGATCACGGCAAGCCGGAGCAGATCGTCTCCGCGCTCGACATCATGATCGAGGCCCCATTGGGTGCCGCGGCCTACAACAACGAGTTCGGCCGTCCCAACATCGCCGGCTACTTCCGTACCTTCGAGGAGGTCGTCCCGGGACCGGAGGGTGAGGAGATCCGCGGCTATCACAAGCCGATCATGATCGCGGGCGGGGTCGGCAACATCCGCCCCGAGCACGTGGAGAAGGCGCGCATCCCGGTGGGCGCCAAGCTGATCGTCCTCGGCGGGCCGGCGATGCTGATCGGGCTGGGCGGTGGCGCGGCCTCCAGCATGAACACCGGGACCAGCCAGGCCGAACTCGACTTCGCCTCGGTCCAGCGCGACAACGCCGAGATCCAGCGCCGCTGCCAGGAGGTCATCGACCAGTGCTGGCAGCTCGGCGAGGCGAACCCGATCCTCTCGATCCACGACGTCGGCGCCGGCGGGATCTCCAACGCGATCCCCGAGATGGTCAACGACAGCACCCGCGGCGCCCGGATCGACCTGCGCGCGATCCCTTCCGCCGACCCGCACCTCTCGCCGATGGAGATCTGGTGCAACGAGTCGCAGGAGCGCTACGTCCTGGCCGTCGAGCCGGAGCGGTTGGCCGAGTTCCAGGCGATCTGCGAGCGGGAACGCTGCCCCTTCGCCGTGATCGGCGAGGCGACCGAGGAACGGCGGCTGGTGGTATACGACGACTACTTCGGCAACACCCCGATCGACCTCCCCCTCGAGGTCGTCCTCGGCAAGCCGCCGCGGATGCTGCGCGACGTACAGCGCCGGCCGGCGCCGCGGAAGCCCTTCGAGACCGGCGGGATCGACCCGTACGAGGCCGCGCAGCGGGTGCTGCGGCTCCCCGCGGTGGCCGACAAGACCTTCCTCATCACGATCGGCGATCGCACCGTCGGCGGCCTCGTCGCCCGCGACCAGATGATCGGGCCGTGGCAGGTCCCGGTCTCGGACGTGGGGGTGACTGCGACGGCGTTCCATGGCTATACCGGCGAGGCGCTGGCGATGGGCGAGCGCACACCCGTCGCCCTCATCGACCAGGCCGCATCGGCGCGCATGGCCGTGGGCGAGGCGCTCACCAACATCGCCGCGGCGCGGATCCGGGAGTTGGGCGACGTCGTCCTCTCGGCCAACTGGATGGCCGCGGCTGGTCACCCGGGCGAGGACGTGGGGCTGTACGAAGCGGTACGTGCGGTCGGGCTCGAGCTCTGTCCGGCGCTCGGGATCGCCATCCCCGTGGGTAAGGACTCGCTCTCGATGAAGACGGTCTGGCGCGAAGACGGCGAGGCGAAGTCGGTCACGGCGCCGCTCTCGCTGATCGTCTCTGCCTTCGCGCCGGTCCTCGACATCCGCCGGACCCTCACCCCCGAGCTGCGCACTGATCTCGGCGCGACCGACCTGATCCTGATCGACCTCGGCCGCGGCCGCAACCGGTTGGGCGGCTCGGCGCTCGCTCAGGTCTATAAGCAGGTCGGCGACCAGGCCCCGGACCTCGACGACCCCGAGCTCTTCAAGCGCTTCTTCGCCACGATCCAGCAGCTCAACGAGCGCGGGCTCGTCCTGGCGTACCACGACCGCTCCGACGGCGGCCTCTTCGCGACCATCGCGGAGATGGCCTTCGCGGCGCGGACCGGCGTCACGATCGAGCTCGACGACCTCGGCGACGACCCGCTCGCGGCGCTCTTCGCCGAGGAGCTCGGTGCCGTGATCCAGGTCCGCCGGGCCGACCTCGACGAGGTGCTGGAGCTCCTCCGCGCCGCCGGGTTGAACGAATGCAGCACCCTGCTCGGCGCACCGAACGCCGACGACCGCCTGGTCTTCGAGTTCGCCGGCCGCGAGTGGCTCGCCGGCCCCCGCGTCGACTTCCAGGCAGCGTGGTCGGAGACGTCGTACCTCATGCAGTCGCGGCGGGACAACCCCGCCTGCGCCGAAGAGGAGTACCGCGCGCTCTGGGACCGCACCGATCCCGGACTCAACGCCGTCGTCACCTTCGATCTAGACGACGACGTCGCCGCCCCCTTCATCGCGACCGGTGCCCGGCCCAAGGTGGCTATCCTCCGTGAGCAGGGGGTCAACGGCCAGCTCGAGATGGCCGCGGCGTTCGATCGGGCCGGCTTCGCCGCCGTCGACGTCCATATGAGTGACATCATCGCCGGCAGGGTCTCGCTGCGCGACTTCCACGGGGTCGCCGCCTGTGGTGGCTTCTCCTACGGCGATGTGCTCGGAGCCGGGCAGGGGTGGGCGAAGTCGATCCTCTACAACGCCCGCGCCCGCGACGAGTTCGAGGCCTTCTTCCACCGCGGCGATACCTTCGCCATCGGGGTCTGCAACGGCTGCCAGATGATGTCGGGGCTCACCGAGCTGATCCCCGGCGCCGAGTCCTGGCCGCGCTTCGTGCGCAACCTCTCCGAGCAGTTCGAGGCGAGGCTGGCGCTCGTCGAGGTGCTGGATTCGCCCTCGATCTTCCTGCGCGGGATGGCCGGCTCGCGCATCCCGATCGTCGTCTCGCACGGCGAGGGGCGGGCCCAGTTCGCCGAGGGGGTCGACCCCGCCGAGCTGGTGCGGCAGGGGATCGTCGCGCTCCGCTACGTGGACAACCACGGCCGCGTCGCCGAGCGCTTCCCGGCCAACCCCAACGGCTCGCCCTTGGGGATCACCGGGCTCACCACACCCGACGGACGGTTCACCATCATGATGCCACACCCCGAGCGCGTCTTCCGGGCGGTCCAGTTCTCCTGGCGCCCCCGCGAATGGACCGAGGACTCGCCCTGGATGAGGATCTTCCGCAATGCCCGGGTATGGTTGGGGTGACGCACGCGGCTAGGCGGCGGGCTCACGCCGGAATGGTCTTGACACGGATTCGAGCGCTCGTTATTGTGTTGGGCTAGGGACAATACGCGCGTTTCAATTACCATTCCGACGTCTTGGACGTGGCGGGGGGTCCTCACAGGTTCCCCCGCTTTGTCGTACCTGGTGGGAGGCACGTTGCGGCAACCAGCGTTGTTGGCTTTGGAAGATGGCAGCCTATTCTGGGGGGTGTCCATCGGCGCCACAGGACAAACTGTCGGGGAAGTAGTTTTCAACACCGCCACGACAGGTTACCAGGAGATCCTCACCGACCCATCCTACGCTCGACAGATCATTACTTTCACTTATCCCCATATCGGCAACACCGGCACCAACCCCGAGGACGAAGAGTCCGACCAGGTGAGGGCGGCCGGTCTGGTCATCAAACACCTCTCTCCGATCGTCAGCAACTGGCGTTCGCGGCGGTCGTTGGAAGAGTATCTGACGGAGAGGAACGTCATCGGGATAGCCGAGGTGGACACGCGGCGTCTGACGCGTATCCTGCGTGAGAAGGGCGCGCAGAACGGCTGTATCGTCTCCGGTGACTCGATCGACCCCGACGCGGCGCTGGCCGCGGCGCGGGCGTTCCCGGGGCTGAAGGGGATGGACCTGGCGAAGGTGGTGTCGACCAAGACCCCGTACGAATGGACCGAAGGGAGCTGGCGGTTAGGGGAGGGGTTCGGGAAGCGGGAAGACTACCCGTACCACGTCGTCGCCTACGATTACGGCGTCAAGCGCAATATCCTGCGTCTGCTCGCAGACCGCGGGTGCCGGCTGACCGTGGTGCCGGCGGAGACGCCGGCGTCCGAGGTTCTTGCGCTGGATCCGGATGGGGTCTTCCTCTCCAACGGCCCGGGGGACCCGGAGCCGTGCACCTACGCGATCGAGGCGATCGCCGAGATCGTGGACTGCGGGGTCCCGGTATTCGGGATCTGCCTCGGACACCAGCTACTCGGTCTGGCGAGCGGTGCGCGGACGGTCAAGATGAAGTTCGGTCATCACGGCGCGAACCACCCCGTGATCGACCTCGACACCGGACGCGTGGCCATTACCAGCCAGAACCATGGCTTCGCGGTCGACGAGGCGACCTTGCCGACGAACCTGCGTGCCACGCACCGTTCGTTGTTCGACGGCTCGTTGCAGGGGATCCATCGCACGGACCGGCCGGCGTTCGCCTTCCAGGGACACCCGGAGGCGAGCCCGGGTCCGCATGACGTGGCCTCTCTCTTCGACCATTTCATTGACCTGATCGACGAATATCGCGCCCGGCGGTGATCCCCGCCGGGCTTTTTGGAAATGGCCACGAGTGACGTGAACGAATATGCCGAAGCGGACCGACATAAATAGCATAATGATCATCGGCGCGGGCCCGATCGTGATCGGGCAGGCGTGCGAGTTCGATTATTCCGGGGCCCAGGCCTGCAAGGCGTTGCGCGAGGAGGGGTACCGCGTGGTGCTGGTCAACTCCAACCCCGCCACGATCATGACCGACCCCGAAACCGCCGATGCGGTCTACATCGAGCCGGTGCACTGGACTACGGTCGCCCGTATCATCGAGCTGGAGCGCCCGGACGCGCTCCTCCCGACCATGGGCGGTCAGACGGCGCTCAACTGCGCGCTCGACCTTGCCCGCGAGGGGGTGCTCGACCGGTTCGGCGTCGAGCTGATCGGCGCCTCGCGCGAGGCGATCGCGAAGGCGGAGGACCGCGAGCTCTTCCGCGATGCGATGAAGGCGATCGGCCTCGAGACTCCGCGCTCGGCGATCGCGCACACTCTGGAAGAGGCCGAGCGGGTCGTCGAGGAGATCGGGTTCCCCTGCATCATCCGCCCGTCGTTCACGCTCGGTGGGACCGGCGGCGGGATCGCCTACAACCGTGAGGAGTTCCTCGAGATCTGCGAGCGCGGGCTCGACCTCTCGCCGATCCACGAGCTCCTCATCGAAGAGTCGGTCCTCGGTTGGAAAGAGTACGAGATGGAGGTCGTGCGCGACCGCAACGACAACTGCATCATCGTCTGCTCGATCGAGAACTTGGACCCGATGGGGGTGCACACCGGCGACTCGATCACGGTCGCGCCGGCGCAGACCCTCACCGACCGCGAGTACCAGATCATGCGCAACGCTTCGATCGCGGTGCTGCGCGAGATCGGCGTCGATACGGGGGGCTCGAACGTGCAGTTCGCCGTCAACCCCGCGGACGGCCGGATGGTCATCATCGAGATGAATCCACGCGTCTCGCGCTCCTCGGCGCTCGCCTCGAAGGCGACGGGCTTCCCGATCGCCAAGGTCGCGGCCAAGCTCGCGGTCGGCTACACCCTCGACGAGCTGCGCAACGAGATAACCGGCGGCGTGACGCCGGCCTCCTTCGAGCCGACGATCGACTACGTGGTCACTAAGGTGCCGCGCTTCGCCTTCGAGAAGTTCCCGGCCGCCGACAAGACCCTTACGACGCAGATGAAGTCGGTCGGCGAGGTGATGGCGATCGGGCGTACCTTCCAGGAGTCGCTGCAGAAGGCGCTGCGCGGGTTGGAGGCGGGGGTGGACGGCCTCGATGAGAAGGTCGATATCGCGAGCGACGACGCGCGCGACATCATCCGCCGCGAACTAGCCATCCCGGGGCCGGACCGTCTGTGGTATATAGGCGACGCCTTCCGCGCCGGGTTCTCGGTGGAAGAGGTCCACGAGCTGTCGAAGATCGACCCATGGTTCCTGGTCCAGATCGAGGAGCTGGTCGAGCTCGAAAGGTGGGTCGCCGAACAGGGGCTCGGGGCGCTGGATGCGCGTACGCTGCGTATGCTGAAGCAGAAGGGGTTCTCCGACCGGCGGCTCGCCACGCTGACCGGAACCCGTGAAGACGCGATCCGCAAGCTGCGCCACGAGTACGGTGTGCGCCCGGTCTACAAGCGCGTCGACACCTGCGCCGCGGAGTTCGCGTCGACTACCGCGTACATGTACTCGACCTACGACGAGGAGTGCGAGGCGGACCCCAGCCGGCGCAGGAAGATCATGGTGCTGGGCGGCGGCCCGAACCGGATCGGGCAGGGGATCGAGTTCGACTACTGCTGCGTGCACGCGGCGCTCGCGCTGCGCGAGGATGGGTTCGAGACGATCATGGTCAACTGCAACCCCGAGACCGTCTCGACCGATTACGACACCTCCGATCGCCTCTACTTCGAGCCGGTCACCCTGGAGGACGTGCTCGAGATCATCGAGCGGGAGAAGCCGGAAGGGGTGATCGTCCAGTACGGCGGTCAGACCCCGCTCAAGCTCGCCCGGGCGTTGGAGGCCGCCGGGGTCCCGATCATCGGCACGACCCCCGACTCGATCGACCTGGCGGAGGACCGCGAGCGCTTCCAGCAGCTCATCGAGAAGCTGGGGCTCCGCCAGCCGCCGAACTGCACCGCGCGCACCCCTGAGGAAGCGGTGGCGCGGGCACGCGAGCTCGGCTACCCGTTGGTCGTCCGGCCGTCCTACGTGCTGGGCGGGCGCGCCATGGACATCGTGTACAACGAGGAGGACCTGGTCCGCTACATGAACGAGGCGGTCCGCGTCTCCAACGACTCGCCGGTCCTCCTCGACCGCTTCCTGGATCACGCGATCGAAGTCGATGTCGACGCCGTCTGCGACGGCAAGGAAGTCCTCATAGGCGGGATCATGGAGCACATCGAGCAGGCCGGCGTCCACTCCGGGGACTCCGCCTGCGCGCTCCCGGCCTATAGCCTACCGGCCGAGATCCTCGACTCGATCCGCGGCCAGATGGTGCTCCTCGCCCACGGGCTCGAGGTCGTCGGGCTGATGAACGCGCAGTTCGCGGTCCAGGACGGCGAGATCTTCATCCTCGAGGTCAACCCGCGTGCCTCGCGCACCGTCCCGTTCGTCTCCAAGGCGACCGGGCTCCCGCTCGCCAAGATCGCCGCGCGGTGCATGGTCGGGCGTTCGCTCCTCGAGCAGGGGGTGACCGCCGAGATCGTGCCGGGTTACTTCTCGGTCAAGGAGGCGGTGATCCCGTTCACCAAGTTCCGCGGCGTCGACCCGCTCCTCGGCCCGGAGATGAAGTCCACCGGCGAGGTGATGGGGGTAGGGCGGAGCTTCGGCGAGGCCTTCGCCAAGTCTCAGCTCGGCGCGGGGATCACCCTGCCGCGGGGCGGCAAGGCGTTCATCAGCGTCCGCGACGCGGACAAGAAGGACGCCGTCCAGGTCGCGCGCGACCTGATCGACCTCGGCTTCGAGATCCTCGCCACCCAGGGAACCTCGGCGTACCTGAGCAACGCCGGGGTGCCGAACCAGCTGGTGAACAAGGTCCCCGAGGCCCGGCCGCACATCGTCGACCTGATCAAGAGCAACCAGGTCAGCTTGATCATCAACACCGTGGAAGGGAAGCAGGCTATCGCCGACTCCGCGGAGATCCGGCGCGCGGCGCTGCAGTACAAGGTGGCCTATTCGACCACCATCGCCGGCGCCAAGGCGACCTGCCAGGCGCTGCGCTACCTCGACAGCGACACGGTGAATCGCCTGCAGGCGCTCCACCAGGAGGCACTGGCTACGGCGCGGATGGCGAGCTAGGCGACCGATGCGGGCGACAAAGAAAGAGCGGGCGAGTGCCCGCTCTTTCTGTTTCCGGTAGCCGACGCGGCTCAGGCAGCCTTGCCCGCCCCCTCGATGAAGTTCCTCAGGATCGTCCGGCCGCCCTCGGTGAGGATACTCTCAGGGTGGAACTGCACCCCTTGGATGTCCAGGTCGCGGTGCCGGATCCCCATGATCTCCCCCTCGGCCGTCTCCGCCGTCACCAGGAGGCAGTCCGGGAGCGTATCGCGGCGGATCAAGAGACTGTGGTACCGCGTCGCCTGGAACGGGCTCGGTAGCCCCGCGAAGACCCCCTCGCCGCGGTGCAGGATCGGCGAAGTCTTCCCGTGCATCAGCCGCTCCGCCCGCACGATCTCGGCGCCGAACGCCTGGCCGATCGACTGGTGCCCCAGACATACCCCCAGGATCGGCACGCGCCCGGCCATCGCTTCGATCAACGGTACGGAGATCCCCGCCTCGTTCGGCGTGCACGGCCCCGGCGAAATTATCAGGTGGTCGGGGCGCAGCGCCGCCACCTCATCGACGGTGATCTCATCGTTCCGGAAGACGCGCAAATCCTCACCCATCTCGCCCAGGTACTGGACGAGGTTGTAGGTGAAGGAATCGTAGTTGTCGATCACGACGATCATATCTCTGTTCTCCTCGCCTGGCAGGCCCTCACTCGAGCCCCTGTTCCGCCAGCTCGATCGCCCGCATCAGCGCGCCGGCCTTGTCGACCGTCTCCTGGTACTCGGTCGCCGGGTCGCTGTCCGCCACGATCCCGCTCCCCGCCTGGATGTAGGCCGTGTTCCCCTGCATGACTATGGTGCGCAGGGCGATGGCGGTGTCGATGTTGCCGTTGAAGCTGAAGTATCCGATCGCGCCGCCGTACGGGCCACGACGGACTGGTTCGAGCTCTTCGATGATCTCCATTGCGCGAATCTTGGGCGCGCCCGAGAGGGTGCCCGCCGGGAAGGTGGCGCGGATCAGGTCGTACGCATCCTTGTCCGGCCGCAACTTGCCGACGACGTTCGACACGATGTGGATCACGTGCGAATACTTCTCCGTGACCATCAGCTGATCCACCCGGACCGAGCCGTACTCGCAGACGCGGCCGATGTCGTTGCGGTGCAGGTCGACCAGCATGATGTGCTCCGCGCGCTCCTTCGGGTCCGCCAGGAGCTGCGCCTCGAGCTGCGCATCCTCTTCCGGGGTCTTGCCGCGCCGGATCGTCCCCGCGATCGGGCGCGTCACGACCTGGCCGGCCCGCTCCGTGACCAGGATCTCCGGTGATGCCCCGATCAGCTGGCAGTCCTCGAACTGGAGCAGGAACATGTACGGCGAGGGATTGATCGACCGTAGCGCCCGGTAGATGTCGAACGGCGTACTGGTAACCTCGACCTCCATCCGCCGCGAGAGGACGACCTGGATGACGTCGCCCGCGGCGATGTACTCCTTGACCTTCAGGACCGCCGCCTCGTGCTCCGCGCGCGCCGGGATCGACTTCACCTCACCCAGCGAACCGCCCCGCGCCCGCTGCGTGGGGTGGGGGAGGGGGGCCTTCAGCGTGGACACCAACTGGTCGATCTTCTCGATCGCCCTGCGATACGCCGCCTCGGGGTCGTCGCCCACGTGCGCCAGGCAGAGGACTTTGATCCGGTGCCGGACGTGGTCGAAGATCAGGAGCGTGTCCGTGAAGACGAAGTAACAGTCCGGCAGCCCGCGATCGTCGACGGCGATCTCCGGCAGGCGTTCGATGAAGCGCACCGTGTCGTACCCGATGTAGCCGACCGCACCACCGCAGAACGGCGGGAGCTCGGGATCGGGCACCAGCTTGAAGGACGACATCGCCTCCTTCAAGACGTCGAGCGGATCCTCGCCCTCCGCGAGCTCGTAGGTGCGGCGCTCACCGTCGCGCGTGACCTCTACGCGCCGCCCCCACGTCTTCAAGACCATGAACGCCTCGCCGCCGATGAACGAGTAGCGGCTGATCTGTTCGCCCCCCGCGACGCTCTCCAACAAGAACGAGTGCGGGCGCCCGCCCAGCTTCAGATAGGCGCTGACCGGAGTCTCCAGATCGGCGAGGATCTCGCGGTAGACCGGAACCAGATTCCCCCGTTCACTGCGCTTGATGAACTCCGGCAAATCAGGACTGTACATAGCGGTGCTCTTGGTAGCTGCCACGAAAAAAGGTCGAGGCTGGACACCCCGACCTATACGAAAAAAGGGTCGGGGGCATCTGCGCTGCCCTCGACCCGGCCTTCGATATCGAAACACAACCGGGCAGTGACAGCGCTTCAGCGCTGCCACCACCAGATTTTCTTCGTTCGACGATCAGATTCGCGCATCGATATTGGCCTGAGAAGCATATATTCGATCAAATTAGCCGACGCCGATGTCGCTGTCAAGCGCAACGTCCAGCTCCGTCGGTGCGAGGCCGAAGGTGCGTTCCGTGAACGAGGAATCCACCACAAACGGCTTGGCGAACTGGTAACGAGTCGTCCGCAGCTCGCGGATGAGCGGAGAAAAGATCCCCATGACCCAGAGCACCGGGTAGGGGACCGAGGATAGTTTGGGTTGCGGCAGACCGCGAACCTTTGCGAACCGTTCGGCGAGCTGGCGAAAGGTCAGTGGCGGGTTTGTCGGCACCAGCCACGCCTTGCCCCACCCCCGCTCGTCCCCGGCCACCGTGATCAGCGTCCGGGCGACGTCATAGATGGAAGTCCAGCTGTGTGGGACATCGAGCGGCGCCGGCACCACGGCTCGTTTGCCCGCGAGCAAGGGCTGGGCGACGGTCGTGCTGAAGAGGGAATTAGCCTCGATGTAGTCGCTGGCGCGGACCTCGGTGGCGCGGATTCGACCTGCCTCGTGCGCGGCCAGGGCATCGCGCCACATGTCGGCACGGAGCTTCAGTTTGGGGTGAGTCGCCGCCAGCGGCGTCGACTCGTTGATCGGACCACGCACCGGGCCGTAGCCATAGAGGTTGCTCGCCGTGGCCAGAACCGCGCCACTCCGCTCTGCGGCAGTCAGCAGTGAGGAAGCGAGCGGCGGCCAGTCGGTCAGCCAGCGGTGATAGGCGGGGTTGGCGCAGTTGTATATGACGGCCGCGCCTATGGCCAGCTCACTCAAGCGATCGACATCGGTGGCGTCGGCGGCTATTCGCTCGATCGCCGGACTCTCGGGGCCGCTCCCCCGGCGCGATACGATGCGCACCGTTTCTCCCCGTTCTGCGAGCATCCTCGCCGTGGTCGACCCCACCGGGCCGGCGCCTACTACCAGGTGCAGTGCCATTGCATTCCGCTCCAGAGCGAATCGGCCCAGCGCTACGAGCTGGGCCTCGTTGAAGTTGACTGCAAACCAATCCGGTACGTGGTGATATGCGTATAATCATATTCGAGATGCGTCTCGCCGACCAGATGCGAACAATATCCAATGTGTCGCTACCCGCCATTGGAGGCGGGGCAAGGTGTCGGCGCGCGAAAGTCCGCGTTTACGTTTATTCGACGTAACGCTTCCCCTCCGTCGTTCCGGCCCCACTCTTGCTTCTGTCCCTCGAGCGCGTCCGCCACCGCATGGATCACGCTTGGAGGGGGCACCTACGAGCAGCACGTTGAATCAGCGTGGCGTCTACCTCGCGGGGGGACCCGCTTCGCCACGCGCCTGGGCTCGACTAGCCGCGCCGTTGCAGCAAGGGTACCGGTTCCGCGACGAGCCCGTGCTGGTGCCGTTCCAGCTGCATCGGTGCGGTGACGCGCTGCTCCTCGCCCGTGCCGGGGAGGAGGACGCCGTCGCCGCACTGAACTGCCTAGGGGTCGCGATCCCGGGCTGCGAGCGGAGCGCGACCGTCGTCGGGATGGTGGAGGGGGGGCGGATACCGCACCCGGTCGTGGAGCTGGATGGGGGCGCCAGAGTCGTCGTCAAGGAGTATCTGCGTGGCGGCGCGATGCGGCACCTGAACCGGGCACGTTACTTCTTCGGCAACCGTGCCGTCGAAGAGCTGATCGCCACCGAGCGGGCGCGTAGCGCGGGGGTACGGGTGCCCGAGGTACTCGTTGCGTCCGAACGACGTCGCCTGATCGGATACACGGCGTACCTGGCCACGCGCTGGATCGCGCACGGGGCGCACGGCGAGGCTTGGTTGCGGAGGGCGCCCTGGGCGCGGTGCGCCACGGTCCTCGCCGAGGCCGGCCGGCAGATCGCGCTCATGCACGACGCGGGGATCGCACACCCTGACCTCAACCTGCGCAACTTACTCGTCGTCGAGCCTCCGGGCGCCACCGAGCCGCTCGTCTACCTCCTCGACTTCGACCGCGCCCGCTTGTACGATTCGCCGGTGCCCGCACCCCGCCGCGCGGACGACCTGGAGCGCCTCGGTCGTTCCGCGCGCAAACTCGGTCTGGCACTGGAGGACGGTCAGGGGTGGGACGCGCTGCGTAGCGGCTACGGCGAGGGGTGGCCTCTACCGACGACGTCGTTCACTTAACCACTTTTCCAGCTTCTTCCAGCTCATACAGTTGAGCACGTCGCGCGCCTCGAGCCACCCGCGGCGCGCCTGATCGACGCCGTACCTCATATGACCGAGCGTCTCGGCGCTGTGGGCGTCGGTGTCGATCGCTACCTTCACCCCCAGCTCCTTCGCGCGGCGGACCTGTACATCGGCAAGGTCCAGGCGATCGGGGTGCGCGTTGAGTTCGACCGCCACCCCCAGCTCCGCGGCCGCCTCCAGTACCGCTTCCAGCTCGACGTCGTACGGCTCCCGGGCGTTGATGAGACGCCCGGTCGGGTGCGCCAGGATATGGACGCCCGGGTGCGAGATCCCCTCGATGATCCGGTCCGTCATCTCCTTCTTACTCATCCCGAACCTGGAATGCACCGCCACCACGACGAGGTCTAGCTGCTGCAGGTACTCATCGGGGAGGTCGAGCGAGCCATCGTGGAGGATGTCGACTTCGAGACCGCGCAGGATCCTGATACCCGGCACCCGCTCTCGCACCCGGTCGATCTCGCGCCACTGTTCTTCGAGCTGCTCGGGGCGGAGCCCCCGCGCCACCCGTACCGCCGCGCTATGGTCGGTGATCGCCAGGTACTCGTAGCCTCGGGCGAGCCCCGCGCGCGCCATCTCCTCTATCGAGTTCGTCCCGTCGCTCCAGGTGCTGTGCAGCTGGAGGTCGCCCCGGATATCCTCGAGCGTGATCAGCTTCGGCAGCTCTCCGGCCTGTGCCGCTTCTATCTCCCCCCGATCCTCCCGTATCTCGGGCGGCATCCACGGTAGCCCGACCGCGGCGAAGACATCCTCTTCACGCGCGCCGCCGATCCGCTCCCCACTCGTCGGCCCCTCGCCCTTACCCTCCTCCTCCCGGAAGACACCGTACTCGCTGATGCGAAGCCCGCGTTCTATCCCGAGCGTGCGGATCTTGATGTTGTGCGCCTTCGAACCTGTGAAGTAGTGCAGCGCCGCGCCGTACGACTCGCGCGGGACGATCCGCAGATCCACGCGCAGCCCCGACCTCAATACGATCGTCCCACGCGTCGGACCTGCCAGCTCGACTCGCGTTGTCTGTGGAAAGTCGGTGAAATACTTCATGATCGGCTCGGCTGGCTCACCTACTGCCAGAAGATCGAGGTCGCCGATCGTCTCCACCCTCCGGCGATAGCTCCCAGCGACCTCGAGCTCCTCCAGCCCCGGCGCCCCTTTCAGATAGGCGACGAGGGGCGCCACCAGCCGGTCGGCATCCGAAAGCTTGTAGCGCTCGGTATGCTTCCGGTAATCCTCGATCGCCTGTTGCAGCCGCTCCGCGCTCCGTTCGCCGAACCCGGGGAGTCGCGCCACCTCCCCGCGCTTCAACGCCTGCTCCAGGTCGGCGACCGATTTCACCCCCAGCTCCCGATAGAACCTGATCGCTCGCTTCGGCCCCACGCCCCCCAGCCGCAGCAGTTCCGCAACTGACGCGGGGACGCCGCGCCGAGCCTCCTCCAGGACCCGCAGCCGACCCGTGTTCACCAGCTCTTCGATATACGACGCCAGGTCCTCCCCGATCGTGGGGAACTTCGTCAGGTCCTCCCCCTCCGCCACCAGCTCCGCGAGCGGGCGCGTCAGCTCCTCGACCGTTCGGGCGCCGTTCCGGTACGCCCGCACCCGAAAGGTGTTGGCGCCCTGCAGCTCGAGGAGATCCGCCACCTCCCGCAGCGTAGCGGCGATCTCGGCGTTGTCGGGCGCGCCCCGCGCCGCCTCGCTCTTTCGGCGAGTGCTCGCCGAACGGGACGCCTTCCCCCGGCGACGCCACCTCTTCGAGCCCGCCTTCGATTCCGCCATCATCGACCTCCGCGCCAACCATCCTTGCCGAGGAGCTCCACGAACTCCGCCTCATGCAGTATCCGCACGCCGAGGCGCCGCGCCTTCTCCAACTTCCCCCCCGGCTCGCTCCCGACCACTAGGAAATCTGTCGACCTGCTGACGTCCGACGTTGTCCTCCCACCGAGCGCCGCCACCGCCTCCTCCGCCTCCCCCCTGGTGAACCCCTCGAGCCGGCCTGAGAAGACGAAGGTCTGGCCCGCGAGACGTGAACTCCCGCCCCCCGCGCTATCCGGGAGCGGCTCCACCCCCGCCTCGAGCAGCCGGTCGATCCCCTCGGCGTGCCGCGGATCCTGGAAGAACTCGCGGATCCCCCGCGCCAGTACCGGGCCGATCCCTGGTGTCTTGCGGATCTCCTCGAACGACGCCTCCCTGAGCGCCGCTAGTGTACGAAACTCCCGCGCCAACGCCCGCGCCGCCGCCGCGCCGACCCCCGGGATGCTCAGCCCGATGAGAAAGTTCCGCAGCGGCACCCGCCGCGCCCGTTCGATGTTCGCGGCGAGCTTCCCGGCCGACCTCGCCCCGAAGTGCGGGAGCGATTCCAGCTCCTCGCGACCGAGCCGGAACAGATCGTCCAGCCGACGGACCAACCCACTCTCCACGAGCGCAGCCGCCGTCTTCTCGCCGATCCCGCCGATGTCCAACGCCTCGCGCGACGCGAAGTGCACCAGCTGCTCCCGCAGCTGCGCCGGGCAGCCGAAGCGGTTGGGACAGAACGTCAACGGCCCCCGCCGCTCGAGTGGCGCATCACATGCCGGGCACCGCGCCGGCATCCGGAACCGCGGACCCCGCCGGGCGCCGGGCGCTGCGACCCGCTCGGCTACCTCGGGGATGACATCCCCCGCGCGTTGGATCCGGACGACGTCGCCTACCCGCAGATCCCGGCGCTCGATCTCCGCGGCGTTGTGCAACGTAGCCCGCGCCACCTGCACCCCGCCCACATCCACCGGCTCGAGGAGCGCGACCGGGGTCAACACTCCGGTCCGCCCGACCTGCACCACGATCTCCACGATCCGCGTCACCTCGCGCCGCGGCTCGAACTTGTACGCCAGCGCCCAGCGCGGATGCCGCGTCGTCGCCCCCAGCCGCTCTCGGTCCACGAGCCGGTCCACCTTGAGCACCACACCGTCGATCTCGTACCCGAGCTCCTCACGGCGCCCGGCAAGGTCTTCATGGTAGACGACGACGTCGGCCAACTCGCTCGCGAACCCGACCGGTTCGGGGACCCGAAAGCCCCAGCCCTGGAGCCGCTCAAGCACCTCCTCGTCTCGCTCCACCCGCACCCCTTCCAGCCGCATGACCTCGTACGCCACGAAGACCAGCGGGCGCTCCGCCGTGACGCGGGGATCGAGCTGTCGCAGCGACCCGGCCGCGGCGTTGCGCGGGTTGGCGAACGGCTCGCCGCCGCGCTCGACCAACTTGCGGTTCAGCTCCACGAACTCCGCCTGCCCCATCATCACCTCGCCCCGGACCGCCAAGACTCGCGGCCGATCACGCTCTTCTCCCCGGAGCCGCAGCGGCACGCTCCCGATCGTACGTAGATTCGCCGTGATCTCCTCGCCCCGCCGTCCGTCGCCGCGCGTCGCGCCGCGGGCTAGCACGCCCCCCTCGTAGACCAACTCCACCGAAGCACCGTCGAGCTTCGGCTCCAGGATCAGACGGGGCGCACCCCCCAACTCCCGGCGCAATCTATCGATGAAGCGCCCGACCGCGGCACGATCCCGCGTCGATTCCAAGCTCAGCATCGGCGCGGTGTGCTCCACGGTCGGAAAGCTCTCGAGCACCGTGCCGGCTACCCGCTGCGTCGGCGAGTCGGGGGTCACCAGCTTCGGGAAGGCCCGCTCGAGGCGGACCAGCGCATCGTAGAGCCGGTCGTACTCGGCGTCCGAGATCTCCGGCCGGTCCAGGACGTAGTAGAGGTAGTCGTGACGCCCGATCTCACCCCGGAGCGTCTCGATCACCTTCGCGGCTTCCCGCTCCGACATCGTCCGGATGTCGCCGGCGGTCGGGATCTCGATGGACACGCGCGCTTCTCCTCATGAACGACCTGGATCGTCGATCGTCGCCAGAATCGGACCGCGTGACGGGAAGGGGGTAAGTATGGGGCGCAGAGGGCAGCGGGGAGGGGAGGAGACTCGGTTAACGCTCACTCCTCCAGCGCCGGGACGAACTCCCCGCGCTCCAGATCGAGCTCGAGTACCCGCCCCTCTTCGATGACGTAGTACCAGCCGTGTACATTGAGCGCACCGGATTCCACGCGCTCACGGACCATCGGGTAGGACATCAAGCGCTTCAACTGCAGCGCCACCGACCGCTGTTCCGAACGACGCAGCAGCTCCTCGCTCAGCGGCTCGTCCAGCTTCGCATCCTTTCCCAACTCCAACCACCGTGCAATGTTGGGGGCTTCGACCTCGGGGGGTACGTAAAGGCTCCGGATGGCGCCGCAATGGCTATGTCCGCAGACGACGATGTCCGTCACCCCCAGCACCAACACCGCATATTCGATCCCGGCCGGCGTGCCGTGATAGCCATCCGACTCGTACGGCGGGATCAGATTGCCGATGTTACGGATGATGAAGAGCTCGCCAGGTTGTGCTCCCAGCAGGAGATCGGGTACCACTCGCGAGTCGGAACAGCCGATGAAGAGGGTGCTCGGACGCTGCCCGTCCCGCACCAACCGCTGGAAGTGCTCCCGATGGAGGGGGAAATGCTCGCGTTGGAAACGCTGTAGCCCGGCTATGAATTGCTTCGGCATCCGAACTCCCGCACCTGATCACGATCGTGCACGGCCAGCGACCGAACAGACTCCGACTGGCGTGCCACCTGGCAGCACCCGAACTCTGGGTGGCCCAGGAATCTAACTCCCGGCCGCTACGTCGTGCACCGGGTCGTCTATGACACTCCGCGGATCTCTGGCTTTGCGTCGGCCCAACTCGCTATTCCTCCGCCCACCCCGCCACCCTACCGTGACCTTGCACCCCGCCCACCTGGCGCGGACCACGAAGCACCCACATCGACCAAGTTTCAACAGCCGACGATTGCGCTCCAGCGGCGCCGCTTCGATCGGCCACCCGCAGCGATATGCACCCGCTCATCGCCGCCGTACTCGACCTCGTCTACGCCCCGATCTGCCTCGGCTGCCGCGGCGCGATCCTCCCCGGCGACGGCGTGCGTCTGGTCTGTCGCCGCTGCCGTTCCCGCATCCGCCCCATCCCCGACCCCGCCTGTACCCGCTGCGGCGCGCCACTACTGCGGACCGGACGGCTCCCGGAGCCAAATTGCAGCGAATGTCGGCACTGGCCCCCCTTCCTCCGCGCCGCCCGCTCCGCCGCGCTCCTCCACCCCCCGGCCGACCGGCTCGTGCACCAGCTCAAGTACCGCGGTTGGCACGCCCTCGCCGAGCCGCTCGGGGCACTGATGGCCAAGGTCCCGCTACCCCAGGACGTCGCAGAGGAAGCACGACTGGTCGTCCCGGTTCCGACCACCGCCACTCGCCTGAGGGAGCGAGGGTATAACCAGGCAGAGCGCCTTGCCGCCGTATTCACGACACTTACGGGGCGGCGGCTCGCCCCGGTCCTGACCCGCGCCGGAGCGGTTGCGACACAGACGGTCTTGCAACCTGCCGCTCGGGGGGCTAACGTGGCTGGTGCGTTTCGGGTCGTCGCAGGAGCGGCTCGCCAGATCGAGGGCGAGCACCTGCTCCTCGTCGACGATGTCCTGACCACGGGGGCTACCGCCACCGAATGCGCCCGGACCCTCGTCGACGCAGGAGCCCGTTGCGTGAGCTTGATCACCTTTGCCCGCGCACTAGACGTGCGACGGTTGACCACCAACTGATTCGGAGTCGCAAATGGCTATCCGTGTAGCAATCAACGGCTTCGGCCGTATCGGCCGCAACATCCTCCGGGCGGCCAAGCAGTCCGGCGCGGACCTCGACTTCGTCGCGATCAACGATCTGACCGACAACGAGACCCTCGCTCACCTCCTCGCCTACGACTCGGTCCACGGCCGCTACCCCGGCCAGGTCGGCACGACCCCCAACGGGATCAGCGTCGACGGCGCCGAGATCCGCGTCACGAGCGAGCGTGACCCGGCCAACCTCCCCTGGAAGGACCTCGAGGTCGACATCGTCTTCGAGGCGACCGGCCGCTTCACCCAGCGCGACGATGCCGCCAAGCACCTCCAGGCCGGGGCCAAGAAGGTCATCATCACCGCTCCTGCCAAAGGCGAGGACATCACGGTCGTGCTCGGCGTCAATCACGAGAAGTACGATCCGGCCAAGCACAACGTGATCAGCAACGCGAGCTGCACCACCAACTGCCTCGCCCCGGTGGTCAAGGTCCTGCTCGACAACTTCGGCTTCCGCCGCGGTATCATGTCGACGGTGCACGCCTACACCAACGACCAGAACATCCTCGACCTCCCGCACAAGGACCTGCGCCGTGCCCGCGCCGCCGCGGTCTCCATCATCCCGACCACGACCGGCGCCGCCAAGGCCACCTCGCTCGTGATCCCGGAGGTCAAGGGCAAGATCGATGGTATCGCGATGCGCGTACCGACCCCCGACGTCTCCATCGTCGACCTGACCGCCGAGCTGGAGAAGTCGGTCACCGTCGACGAGCTGAACGAGACCTTCCGCCGCGAGGCCGCTGGCCGGCTGAAGGGGATCCTCGACGTCTCGGACAAGCCGCTCGTGAGCGTCGACTATGTGGGTAACCCGGCCAGCTCGATCGTCGACCTGCTCTCGACCTTCGTCATCGAGGACCGGCTCGTGAAGGTCCTCTCCTGGTACGACAACGAGTGGGGCTACTCGTCCCGCTGCGTCGACCTGGCCCAGTATATCGCGCAGCGCGGCTGACGCCGGGAGCCGGTGAAGGGCGGTGCGGGCGCGGTGCTCGAGCGCCACACCCGCCTGCCACCACCGATCCGATCGGCGATTCGACTGCATCCGATGGAGGTCCCCGACCGTTCCTGGTCGGGGACCTCCTGCCGCCAATAGGTACGCCGCAACCAGAGGAGGCCGCTATGCCAGAGCTCAATGCTGGCCGTCCAGGGATGTACCGTTGTCCGGTGTGCAGCTACCGGGATCTGGTGGAACTCGAACAGAGCGCCGAGCGCCACTCCATCGAATGCGGCAACTGCGGGACACCGCTCGATCTAGCTCCCCGCGACGTCCACTCCCTACAGCTCAGCGTGCAGATCGCCGAGATCCGACTCCCATCGCCTTGAGCTTGGGACGTCGGCGTACTAGCTTACCGCCCGCAGCACGCCGAGTCGGTCGGCGGGGGCGGTACGGTCGAGGTCGAGCCCGTGCCGCGCAGCTTTTCACGAGAGTCTGCCAGGAGCATGATGGAGAAGCTCACCTTGAAGGACCTTCCGGCCGCTTCCCTTCGCGGTAAGCGGGTGTTGGTACGCGTGGACTACAACGTGCCGCTGGCCGATGGCCGCGTCGCCGACGATACCAGGATCCGCGCCACGCTGCCCACGATCTCGTACCTCCTCGACCAGGGGAGTCGTGTCATCCTCGTCTCGCACCTCGGTCGTCCCAAGGGCCAATGGAAGCAGGAGTTCACCCTCCGGCCCGCGGCTGAACGGCTGGCCGAACTGACCGACGCGCCGGTCAACTTCGTCGAAGACATCGTCGGCGAGACCGCTCGTAGCGCGATCGAAAAGCTCGCGCCGGGCGAGATCCTCGTCCTGGAGAACGTCCGCTTCCTCCCCGATGAAGAGGCCAACGGGGCCGAGCTCGCCGAAGCGCTGGCATCGCTTGCCGATATCTACGTGAACGACGCCTTCGGCGCCGCCCACCGGGCGCACGCCTCCACCGCCGGCGTCGCCGAGGTCATGCGCCGCGAGGGGCGTCCCGCGGTCGCCGGGCTCCTCATGGAGCGCGAGCTCCACTTCCTCGGCACCGCCCTCGAGAACCCGGAGCGCCCCTTCGTCGCGATCATCGGCGGGGCGAAGATCTCCGGTAAGATCGACGTCATCGAGAACCTGCTCCCCCGCGTCGACCACCTCCTGATCGGCGGCGCCATGGCCAACACCTTCTTCCGCGCCCTCGGCCTCGAGACCGGCGGCTCCCTCGTCGAGGAGGACCGGATCGAGCTCGCCCGCGAGCTCCTCGAACGCGCCGGCGCCAAGCTCGTCCTCCCGGTCGACTGCGTCGTCGCCGGGCAGATCGAGCCCGGGGTCCGCACCTGGATCCTCGACCGCGACCAGGTACCGCCGGAGGGGAAGATCCTCGACATCGGACCCAAGAGCGTCGCCACCTTCCGCGACTTCATCGACCGCGCCCGCACCATCGTCTGGAACGGGCCGATGGGGATCTTCGAGATCCCGGAGTTCAGCCACGGGACCGATGGCGTCGCCCGCGCCGTCGCCGACGCGACCGACCGCGGCGCGACCACCATCATCGGCGGCGGCGACTCCGTGGCCGCCGTCGAGGCCGCCGGGCTGGCCGACCGGATGACCCACATCTCCACCGGGGGCGGCGCATCCCTCGAGTTCCTCGAGGGTCGGATCCTCCCCGGTGTCGCCGCGCTCAACGACAAGGAGGGGGCGTGATGGAGCCCAACACCATCCCGGCCCCGATCGTCGCCGGGAACTGGAAGATGCACAAGGGGCCGAACGACGCGCGGGCGTTCGGCCGCCGCCTCGCCGAGCTCGCCCCCTGGCACGACGACCTCTCCCTCGTGCTCATCCCACCGGCCATTTCGCTGACCGCCCTGGTAGATGAGATAGGCACCCACGAGGGGCTCTATTTCGGGGTACAGGACATCTACTGGAAGGAACAGGGCGCCTTCACCGGCGAGATCAGCGCGGCCATGGCCCGCGACGCCGGCGCCGCCGTGACCCTCGTCGGTCACTCCGAACGCCGCCACATCTTCGGCGAGACCAACGAAGAGACCCGCCTCAAGGTCGCCGCCGCGCTCGCCGCCGGGATCACCCCGATCCTCTGCGTCGGCGAGACCGAGCAAGAACGCGACGCGGGGCGCGTAGCCGACGTCATCGTCGCGCAGCTCGACGCGGCCCTCGCCGGGCTCCAACCCGACGAGATCGGCCGCTGTATCGTCGCCTACGAACCGGTCTGGGCGATCGGTACCGGAAGGAACGCCACCCCGCAGGACGCGGCGGCCGCCCACGGGATCCTCAAGGACCGCCTCGAAGTACTCTGCGGAACTCGCGCCGGCCGCGGGGTACCCATCCTCTACGGAGGATCTGTCAAGCCCGACAACGCCGCGGAGCTCATAGCCGCCGACCACGTCGACGGCCTCCTCGTCGGAGGCGCCAGCCTCGACCCGGACAGCTTCGCCGCCATCGCGGCCGCGGCCGCAGCTGCATACCGCAAGGCACCGCGGCTCCCGGAAAGCGCAGCTCCTTGACACGGCAATGGGATCCGCCAATAATTAGAGGCTACGTCCAACGATACCCGGAGCGAAATTACGGTGTTCGGACTGATTCTTACCCTTCTGATTCTCGACGGCCTGGTCCTGATGGTCGCTGTCCTCCTCCAGGCGGGGAAGGGGGGCGGGCTCGCCGCCATGGGTGGCGGTCTCGGCGCAGAGACCCTCCTCGGCGGGCGGCAGGCGGCCAACCTCTTGACCAAGACTACCTGGGTGACCGGCGGGATCTTCCTCGGCCTCTCCCTGATCCTGTCGATCATGTCCACCGGGGCGAGCAGGACCCCCGAGTCGATCCTCCGGCAGGAGTTCCAGCAGACCGCGCCGGCCACCCCGCAGCCGATCCTCCCGGGCGTCGAGCAGCAGCAGGGTACCGGTACCACCCAGCCCGCACCGGAGGGGGGCGCTACCGGCAGCGAGACGACCCCGGAGAGCTGAGGGGCCGTTCCGCCGCAGCAGGTACCGCGATCATAGATCCCGGTCCTCGATGGAGTTCGGGGGCACCACTCGGGTGCCCCCGAAATTCATTGTGTCTATCTCTGCAGGTGTAGCTACTCGGCCGCGTACCCCGTCCAGACCTCGTACGCGTCCTCGTAAGGCCCGCGCCGCACCCCTTTGTCATCCCGCGACGTCAGCAACGAGGGGACGACCAGCCGCGATTCTGCGCCTGCGCCGTCGAACGCTATCCGTTGGCTCCGATCCCGCCGACGAGATCGTGCACCTTCGGCGAGCTCCGTGGAGGCGGCGACTCGCGATGCACCGGCCCGTCGGGGCCGGTGCCACTTCCCGGTTACTTTGCTGCGATCGCTCATGGTCGGCTCTCCATCCCGGGTAGATCGGGCCGCCGGCGCGGCGCTCCTCGCGCGAGCCGTGGCGTGGCTGGGCACCGGCGGTGCGTGTTGGTGGCACTCCAGCGATGCAATAGTCGATCCCGGATACCGATCTCTATGGAGATACCGCTTGACGCGCTCGCCTTGGGTGCCCATAATGTCCGGCGTTCGTGGGTAGTACCGTAGGGCGGAGAACGTGAATGCCGAGGCGAAATCGCGCGGCGAAATGGCGATGATCACCGGTCTCCGCGCACTACTCCCCGTCGACGAAGAACTTTTCCTCTGCAGTGTCGACGATACCGATCGATTACTCGTCGTGCACGAGGATGCGACGTCCGGCGGTGACGCCGGTGGAATCTCCATGCGCGTGAACGAAGGCGCGTTCGAGTGGCTCGACGCCCCGGTCCAGCGCTTTACGGCTATCGATGCGCCGGTCCCGTACTCGCCCGTGCCAGGGGTTGTTTTCTCCCCCGGCGGGGCGGCATCATGAACGCGTGTCGATACCTTCCTCAATACTGAGACTCCGGAGTCCGAAATGGCGCGAATCGAAGTTCCCATGCCCCAGATGGGCGAATCAATCGCAGAGGGTACCGTATCCCGCTGGTTCAAGAAGGTGGGTGACGAGGTGGCCCGGGACGAGCCGCTCCTCGAGATCTCGACCGACAAGGTCGACGCCGAGGTCCCGGCCCCCGCTGCCGGGGTGCTGGTAGAGATCGCGGTCAAGGAGGGTGAGACGGTCGAGGTCGGCAGCGTGGTCGGCTACATCGAGACCGACAAGTCCGCCGCTGCCGCCGCGCCCGCGCCCGCCGCTGCGCCGGCGCCCGAGGCGAAGCCGGCCGCGGAGGCGCCCGCCGCCCCCGCAGCAGCCGCCCCCGCTGCCGCCGCCGACACCACCGAAGAGCGCCTGCGTCAGCGTTCGTCGCCCCTCGTCCGCCGTATCGCCGAGGAGCACGGCGTCGACCTCGCCCAGGTCCAGGGGACCGGCCAGGGCGGTCGGGTGACGAAGCAGGACATCATGGCCTACATCGAGGGGAAGCAGGGGGCCGCCGCTGCGCCGGCTCCGGCTGCGGCTCCCGCGCCCGCGCCCGCCCGGCCGGCGGCGCCGGCCGCTCCCGCCGCTGCCCCCGCCGCGGGCGGTCCTGTCTCGGCCGACGAGCTCTGGAAGCTCTTCTACACGCAGGTGCAGCACCCGGAGTACCCCGTCCGCGAAGGGGACGAGGTCGCCGCGATGGATCGGATCCGGCGCCTCACCGCGCAGCACATGGTGATCGCCAAGCGCGTGGCGCCGCACGTCCACTCCTTCATCGAGATCGACTTCACCCGGATCGATCGGATCCGCCGGCAGAACAAGGCCCGCTGGGAGCAGCAGGGCGCCAAGGTCAGCTACACGGCCTTCGTCGCCTGGGCGGTCGCGCGCGTGCTCCACGAGTTCCCGATGGTGAACGCCACCGTCTCCGGTGACAACATCATCTACCGTGGCGACGTCAACATCGGTATCGCCGTCGACCTCAACCCGGGGTTGATCGTCCCGGTCGTCAAGAACGCGGACGAGCTGAACCTGACCGGTATCGCCAAGCGGATCAACGATCTGGCCGCCCGGGCGCGGGGTCGCAAGCTCAAGCCGGAAGAGATCCAGGGCGCTACCTTCTCGATCACCAACCCCGGCGTCCTCGGGACCCTGGCCGGTACCCCGATCATCCCCGAAGGGACCGGGGCGATCCTCGGGACCGGCTCTATCGAGAAGAAGCCGGTCGTCGTCGAGGTCGATGGTATGGACACGATCGCGATCCGGTTGCGGTCGATCTTCACCCTCGGCTACGATCACCGCATCATCGACGGCGCCGACAGCGCCCGCTTCCTCTCGCGGCTCAAGGAGCTCCTCGAGAACTTCCCCGAGGATGTGGGTTGATCCGCTGAGGACGGTGAAGTAGTCATAGCCAACGTTGGGGGGCTCGGGACGACGTCGCCCGGGCCCTCCGCGTGCGTGTGGCACGGGTGCCGTACTCCCCTGATCCCGACCTGCGGTTCCATCCGCTCCGTTCGGCCGGGAGCGTGCGGTGGTCGAAACGGGGAGTGGAAGCACTGCGCCCCGGCGATCTCTGTCGTTAGTGGTAGTATCCAGACAGGTGATGCGAGAACTAGAAGTTCGCTACCTAGGGCAGGTCCCCTACGCGCAGGGGCTGGAGCTACAGCGTGAGCTGGTTCGCAGCCGGCGGAACGGCGAGATCCCCGACCAGCTCCTCCTACTCGAACACCCCCACGTCATCACCCTCGGCACGGCAGCGACGCTCGACCATGTCCTGGTCGACGAGGAGGAGAGACGTCTGCTGGGGATCGAGATCTTCGAAGCCGGGCGTGGCGGGGACGTCACCTACCACGGCCCCGGTCAGCTGGTCGGCTACCCGATCCTCGACCTGAAGCCCGACCGCTGCGACCTGCACCGCTACGTTCGGGATCTGGAGGAGGTGCTGATCCGCCTGATCGCCGGATACGGGATCGTCGCGGGGCGGAAACCGGGGTTGACCGGCGTCTGGATCGGCGAGGAGAAGGTAGCCGCGATCGGGGTCCGCGTCTCGAGCGGATGGATCACCTCACACGGCTTCGCCCTCAACGTCAACACCGACCTCGCCTACTTCGACGCGATCGTGCCGTGTGGGATCAGGACGCACGGAGTCACCGCGCTATTCCGCCACGTCGCTGAGCCGGTGACGACCCAGGAGGTCGCGAGCCGCGTCGTCGCCTGCTTCGAAGAGGTTTTCGAGCGCAAGGCGCTCCTTGCACCGCATCGGGGCTAACGCGGTACGACCGCGGGGCGGAACTGCTCGGCCGGCGGCGGCGCGAACTCGAAGAAGTCGAGGTAACGGTCCTTCTCCCGTTCACGTTCCAGCCAGGCCGTGAACCCCGAGGCGACGAATCCGCCCGAGTGGCTCTGCCGCTTCGCCGCCTCGACCGCCAGGTAGTTCGCGTACTCGTTCTGGGGGTGGCCGGCATGGCCCCGTACCCACCGCCAGTCCACCTGGTGGCGCGCGGCGACGGCGAGGAGCTCCTGCCAGAGTTCGACGTTCTCGACCACGCCGCCCTGCCGCTTCCAACCGCGCCGTACCCACCCCTGCACCCACTCGCGCATCCCTTTGACCAGGTATTGCGAGTCCGAGGTGAATATCACCTTGCTCGGTACCTTCAGCCCGCGCAGCCCTTCGATCGCGCTACGGATCGCCATCCGGTTGTTCGTCGTGGCCGGTTCGCTGATCCAGTAGTCGCGGCGCTCCCAGTGGTCACCGGTCCAGTACTCCGCCAGCCCCGCCGCGCCACCAGGCGTCCCCCGGTCGCGTGCGTTGCCCAGGCACGATTCGTCGGCGTAGAGATAGATGATTCGTTCCATAAGGTCGGGAAAGTTCGCGCAACGGGGAGGCGAACGCAACCGGGCGGTAGTTGGCTGGACGCGGCTCGGCATCGTGCTCGACGTCTCCGCGCCGGGCCCGTAAACTCGCCGATCAGTCGACTGCTTGCGCACCCATGCCGCGCCGGCTATTCTTTCGCCGCTCCATTGTGACATTCGAGGAGGAGTCGATGGCGAAGTCCGTTCGTTCGGCTGTCAAAAGCCGTTACGCGCTACGCGCGCTCAATTTTGCGTTTTTTGCGTCCGTCGTCTTTTCACTGGGGTGCGCCTCGGTAGCATCCGCTCCCTCCAAGACACGCGACGCCGCTACACCCCCTGCAGCATCACTCGCCCCGGTATACCCAGGCGAAGAGTGGGAGCGGGTGAAGCCGGAGCAGGTAGGTTGGTGCCAAGAGGGGCTCGATCGTGCGCGGGCTCGCCTCGAGCAGCTCTCCTCTACCTCGCTCCTGGCGATCACCGGCGGGCGCGTCTTCTTCGAGTACGGCGACCCCACGGTCGTCAGCTACATCGCTTCGGTCCGCAAGAGCGTGATCTCGATCCTCTACGGGATCTACGTCGATCGCGGCGTGATCAACCTCGACAAGACCCTCGCCGACCTCGGGATCGACGACCTCCAGGGGCTCACCGACGCCGAGAAGCGCGCCACGGTTCGTCACCTCCTGATGGCGCGCTCGGGTGTCTACCACCCCGCGTCCAACACCGGCGACGACCTCGCCAGCGCTCCACCCCGCGGATCCCAGGAGCCCGGGGCGTACTACCTCTACAACAACTGGGATTTCAACGCCCTCGGCACGATCTTCGAACAGGAGACCGGGCAGAACATCTACGATGCGCTCCAGAAGGAGCTCGTCGAGCCCCTGGGTATGCGTGACTTCGATCGGGCCCGCCACCGCCGCACGGGGAACGCCAACCTCTCCATGCACCTCGCCTATCACATGCATTTCTCGACCCGGGACATGGCCCGGATCGGGTACCTCATGCTCCGCAACGGGAACTGGAATGGCCGCCAGATCGTCTCGAGCGAGTGGGTGAAGGAGAGCACCTCCCCCCTCACCCGCGTCCATGAGATGAACCCCGCTCGTCGCAAGCGGGGCAACTTCGGCTACGGTTACCTCTGGTGGGTCTTCGATCGCCCCGAGCTCGGGCCGGAGTACGAAGGCGCCTACGCGGCTCACGGCGCGGTCGGCCAGCACATTCTGGTCATACCTGCGCTCGACCTGGTAATCGCGCACAAGACCGTCCCGGGCGAGGGCCGGCAGACTACCCACGCGCAGTTCCACGAGGTGGCCAGGATGATCGTGGACGCGCGTTGCAAGACTACGCAGGCGCAGTGAACGTCTCGGTGGCCACGCGCGATCGACGTCGTCGAGCGTAAGTCGTGGTATCGTAATTGTTTGCTCTCTGTTTGGGGGCCGGGACCGACCCTGACGGGTTCGGGAGTACCGGCCCCCGGCTCGTTTCGCCGCCCGTATCGGAGTAGCTGGGCGCGATTCGGCAAGTCTTGACTTACTTGGGAGTTGTACATTACTCTGTCCGTCCGATCCCCAGCTGTTTGACCCGCAGCCAGCGGTGATTTCGAGTGTCCCGGACTTCCATAATCGGCATTGTACTGGCTGTCGTCGTCGTGCTCATGGCCACGGCAGGGCTGGTGCTGGCGATCGTGCTGAGCGCGACCGGCGGGAGCTCGGCCCCCCCCTGGGGGCAGCGGATCGCGGTGCTCGAGATCGACGGCATCATCTACGACGATACCGAGATCCTCGACCAGCTCCGGGAGTTCCGTCAGAACGGCTCGATCAAGGGATACCTCGTCGTCATCAACTCGCCAGGAGGCGAGGTCGGTCCGTCGCAGAGTATCTATATGGAACTCAAGCGGATCCGAGACGAGGACGGGATGCCGGTAGTGGCCGCCATCGGCGGGGTAGGTGCCTCCGGTGGCTACTACGTCGCCCTTGGTGCGGATTCGATCTATGTTCTCCCAGGCTCGCTCACTGGGTCTATCGGCGTGGTCATGGAGATCCCGCAGGTGCAGGGGCTCATGGAGCGGATTGGGATCCAGATGGAGGTCGTCAAGAGCGCGGAATACAAGGACATCGGGTCGCCGTTCCGTCCCTTCGGGTCTGACGAGCGGAGGGTGCTCACGGGACTCGTGCAGGACGTCTACTCACAGTTCGTCACGACCGTCGCCGAGGAGCGTGGGCTGACGCTGGAGGAGGTCGAGAGACTGGCAGATGGCCGGATCTACTCGGGACGGCAGGCGCTCGAAGCAGGATTGGTCGACCGGATCGGCAACGTCAACGATGCCCTCGCCGCAGTAGGAAGAATGGCGGGGCTCGGTGATGACCCGCGGATCGTCAGACCGTCGCGTAAACACAAGATCTCGCTCCTCGACGTCGTCTTGGGGCGCGCTACGGCGGCTAGCCTCACCAGGCTGATCCGGCCGCTCGAGCAGGCCGGCGGGCCGAAGCTACTTTATCTCGTTCCATGATCGGAATGGTGGTGGCGCGGTCCCCGAAGATGTAACAACACTCAGAATTTCACAAAGATGGAGGTATCATGACCAAAGCCGACCTCGTCGAGCAGGTGGCGGAAGCTATCGGACCTGGAATCACTAAGAAGGATTGCGCCCTGGTGGTCGATGGGCTTCTCAACGCCATCAAGAACGCTCTCGCCGAGCAGCAGAACATCGAGATCCGCGGGTTCGGCACCTTCAAGGTGCGTAAGCGCAAGGCGCGTATGGCCCGCAATCCGCGCACCGGCGAGTCCGTGGAGGTTCCGGCTCGCGTGGTGCCGATCTTCAAGCCGTCCAAGGACCTGCGGACGCAGGTAGCGGCTTCGCTGCAGTCGCGCTGAGAAGCCTATCAGCGTGTAGCGGCGTCCCACGGCTAGCGTCGGGGCGCCGCTACGCATTCTCTCCCCTTCGTATGCCCGCATCGATTCGCCGCCGAGTACCGCGGGGCCCCTCGCGCCGATCGTGACATCTCCGCCGTATCCCGTGATCCGCCCGACACGAAAGGGATAGCCATCACGCACTCTCCGGCGCGACCGTGAATGAAGTGGCCCGATTCGTGCGTCGCGTCACCGCCCTCGGACGGCCGCCACCCGTACCGGCAGCGGCCGGCAGATGGGGCGAGCGCCGTCGGACCCGGTCCCGCCGTGCGTCGACGACGTCGTCTCCCCGATTTCTTGCGCAGGGGGAGCGACGCGGGGCTCGACCACGCGACATCTGACAGACGTTGCAACACTGGAGCCGTCACGGTGCCCGAAGCACGCAAGATGTGTCGCGCATGCGCGCGCGTTGACAGCACCCCGCTGATACCGGTACTTTGCCCGCGCTGGTTGTAACTTCAACCTTCAACTCCAGGACTAGCGGGTGAGTCATGCTGAATAAGATCACGGTGGTCGGGGCAGGGAACGTGGGCGCCACGGCGGCGCAGCTGCTCGGGCTGAAGGAACTGGCCCGGCAGATCGTCATGGTCGACATCGCCGAGGGTATCCCGCAGGGGAAGGCGCTCGACCAGTGGGAGTCCGCCCCGATCGAGGGGTTCGATTCACGTGTCATCGGCACCAACGGCTACGAGGAGACCGCCGGTTCCGACCTCTTCATCGTCACCGCCGGCATCGCGCGCAAGCCGGGGATGAGCCGTGAGGACCTCCTCAAGACCAACGCCAACATCGTCCGGCAGGTCTCGGAGCAGATCCGCGAGACCTCGCCCAACGCTATCGTCATCGTCGTCTCCAACCCCCTCGACGTGATGGCCTACGTCTGCAAGGAGACGACCGGGTTCCCGCGCGAGCGCGTCATCGGGATGGCCGGTGTGCTCGACACCGCGCGCTATCGTTCCTTCATCGCGATGGAGCTCGACGTCAGCGTCGAAGACATCCAGGCGCTCGTGCTCGGCGGCCACGGCGACACCATGGTGCCGCTGGCTTCCTACACCAACGTTGGCGGGATCCCGCTCACGCAGCTCCTCAGCCAGGACCGGATCGACGCGCTCGTCGAGCGGACCCGGCATGGTGGTGCGGAGATCGTCGGGCTCCTCAAGACCGGCAGCGCCTACTACGCCCCGGCCGCGGCCGCGGTGCAGATGGCCGAGGCGATCGTCAAGGACAAGAAGCGTATCCTCCCCTGCTCGGCGTGGCTCCAGGGCGAGTACGGGCTCGAGGGGCTCTTCCTCGGGGTCCCCTGCAAGCTTGGCCGTAACGGTCTCGAGCAGGTCATCGAGGTCGAGCTCACCGAAGACGAGCGCGCCGCTCTTGGCCGTTCCGCCGATGCGGTCAAGGAGACGATGGCTCTGTTGACCTGATCTAGAGCAATGGCGAGCCGAACGGTCTACCGTAAGGGTTCGCCAGTGCTGGCAGGGCTCCGTTACCGGGGCCGCGAGGGGATGTTCGCCTGGCTCCTGCACCGTGTGTCGGGGCTGGGCGTTCTCCTTTTCCTCGTCCTCCACATCTTCGACATCTTCCTCCTCGGCTTCGGCGCCGAGATCTTCGATTCGCTCCTCGTACTCTACCACTCTTGGTGGGGCCGGATCATGACGGTCTTCCTCATCTTCGGCCTCCTCTTCCACGCGCTGAACGGTGCGCGGATCATCATCCAGGACTTCTGGCCACGCCTCTGGCGCCACCAAGCAAAGCTCATCTGGATCGAGACCGCGATCTTCATCCCGGTATTCCTCTGGACCGCCTACATCACCCTGAGACCACTCTTCCGGTGAGCGCGATGAACACGACCCTGCGCGACGCATTCAACCAGCGGCGAGGACGCGCACCGAGTGGTAACCTGGAGCTGTACGCCTGGTTCTTCATGCGGGTCTCGGGGGTCGTCCTCCTCGGTCTGGCCGTCTTCCACCTCCTCTACATGCACCTCGCGATACAGGTCGACAACATCGACTTCGCCCTCGTCTCCGAGCGCTGGCGGGACCCGTTCTGGAAGACCTTCGACTTCTTCCTCCTCCTCTTCGCGCTCAGCCACGGGATGACCGGGCTCAGGCTGGTGATCGACGACTACGTACACAACCCGCGCTGGCTCGCCTTCGCCAAGGGCGCCGCCTTCGTGGCCTATGTCTTCTTCCTTGGGATCGGCGCCTACATCATCCTGACCTTCATCCCACCGGTACCGGGCGCGAACCCATGACCAGGATCCATTCGTACGACGCGATCGTGGTGGGGGGCGGCGGGGCAGGGCTGAAGGCGGCGCTCCACCTGACGCGCTTCGGTAACGTCCGCGCCGCGGTCCTCTCCAAGCTCTACCCGTCCCGTTCCCATACCGGCGCGGCGCAGGGGGGGATCGGAGCCGCGCTCGGCAACCTCGAGGAGGATCGCCCCGAGTGGCACGCCTTCGACACCGTGAAGGGAAGCGACTACCTCGGCGACCAGGACGCCATCGAGTTGATGTGCCACGACGCGGTCGATGTCGTCATCGAGCTGGAGAGGATGGGGCTCCCCTTCTCGCGCACCGAGGACGGCCGGATCGCCCAGCGCCGCTTCGGCGGTCACACCCGCAACTTCGGCGAGGGGCCGGTCCGGCGGAGCTGCTACGCCGCCGACCGGACCGGCCACATGATCCTCCAAACCCTCTACCAGCAGTGCATCAAGAACCAGGTCACCTTCCACGACGAGTTCCAGGTACTCGACGTCATAATAAGCGAGGGGAGGTGCGCGGGCGTCGTCGCCTACGAGATCCAGACCGGTGAGCTGCACATCTTCCACGCCAAGGCCGTCCTCTTCGCGACGGGGGGCTTCGGCCGGGTCTGGTCGGTGACCTCGAACGCCTATGCCTTCACCGGCGACGGCCCGGCGATCCTCTACCGCCGCGGGATCCCGCTGGAGGACATGGAGTTCTTCCAGTTCCACCCGACCGGGATCTACAAGCTCGGGATCCTGATCACCGAAGGGGTTCGAGGCGAGGGGGGGATCCTGGTGAACGGCCGGGGGGAGCGCTTCATGGAGCGCTATGCCCCCACGATGAAGGACCTCGCCAGCCGCGACGTCGTCTCGCGGGCGATCTACCTCGAGCTGCGCGAGGGGCGAGGTATCGGCGGAAAGAACTACGTCTACCTCGACGCCACCCACCTCGGGCGCGAGATCGTCGAGTCCAGACTCCCCGACATCGCCGACTTCTGCCGGACCTACCTCGGCATCGACCCCGCCGTCGATCCGATCCCGATCCAGCCGACCGCGCACTACGCGATGGGTGGGATCCCCACCGACGTCGATGGGAGGGTGGTAGTCGACGACGAACGCACCATCATCCCCGGGCTCTACGCCGCCGGCGAGTGCGCCTGCGTCAGCGTCCACGGTGCCAACCGCCTCGGCACCAACTCCCTCCTCGACATCGTCGTCTTCGGGAAACGCGCCGGCCTCGACATGGCACGCTTCTGTCAAGAAAACGACCTGCCGCCGATCCCCGCCGACGCGCTGGAACCGACCCGCGCCAGGCTCGACCAGCTGCGCGGGGGGAAGGGAGGCGAGGTCCCCGCGGTGCTGCGCGAGGAGATGCAGAACACCATGATGGAGTACGTCGGCGTCTTCAGGGAGGAGGCAGGGCTGAAGCAAGCGATCGACCGGATCGCCGAGCTCAAGGAGCGCTACGCCAGGGTCCGTATCCAGGACCAGAGCCGCGTCTTCAACACCGATCTCCTCGAGGCCTGGGAGCTCGGCGCGCTCCTCGACCTCGCCGAGGTGACCGCCATCTGCGCCCTCAACCGCACCGAGAGCCGGGGCGCCCATTCCCGTGAAGACTACCCGCGCCGCAACGACGCCGAGTGGCTCAAGCACACCCTCGCCTACAGACGACCCGACGGCTCCATCCAGATCGGCTACAAGCCGGTGGTCATCACCAAGTACCAGCCGCAGGAGCGGGTGTACTGATGAACGCCACCTTCCGCATCCAGCGCTACGACCCCGAGAAGGACGAGAAACCCTACTACCAGACCTTCCAGGTCGAGGTCGAAGAAACCGACCGGGTGCTCGATGGACTGAACAAGATCAAGTGGTACCAGGATGGCTCCCTGACCTACCGCCGCTCCTGCGCCCACGGCGTCTGCGGCTCCGACGCCATGCGCATCAACGGCGCCAACGCCCTCGCCTGCAAGGTCCTCATGAAGGACGTGGGGGATAGGGTCACCGTGGAGCCGATGCTCGGATTCGGGATCGTCAAAGATCTCGTCGTCGACATGGAGCCCTTCTTCGATGCGTACCGCGGCATCCCGCCATACCTGATCAATGACGAGCCGGTCCCTGGGGGGCGCGAACGGCTCCAAACGCCGGAGCAGAGGGCCCGCTACGACGACACCACCAAATGCATCCTCTGCGGCTCATGCACCGGGGCATGCCCATCATATTGGGCGAACGACCGTTACGTCGGGCCCGCCACGATCGTCAACGCGCACCGCTTCATCTTCGATTCCCGGGACCGCGCCACCAAGGAGCGCTTGAACATCATGAACGAGAAGAGCGGGGTCTGGCGCTGCAGGACGATCTTCAACTGCACCGACGTCTGCCCCCGCGGGATCGAGATCACCCGCGCCATCGGCGAGGTCAAGGAGGCGATCCTCGCCGATCGCATCAAACCATGAGGCGCGGAGGCCGAGACTGCCATGCCGTATCCTACGCCAGCACGTGAGCGCGTGAGATGACCGACAGTCCCCGCCACAGGAGGGAGCCCGAATACGAAGGGGGCGCGCAGCCCACCCCCGAGTTCCCACCCGACCAGCCGAAGAAGCTGCGCGGGCCGATCTTCTTCATCGTCGTCGTCATCGGCGCATTGCTCCTCTTCGCCCCGATCGGCTGGGCGTTCCTCTCCCTCCTGGTCGCGGGTAACGAGCTCTCCACCTCGACCGAGGTGGCGTTCTGGATCGTCTGGGGCGCCTGCGTGATCGCCTTCGTCTGGATGGTCGTCTCGCTCTGGCGCCGCGCCGCCTGACCCCCGCCGCCTCCCAGCCCCGCCACCCCGGCGGAACCGCCCCGTCGCATCCGTGTATGCCCCATCAGCAACCGGAGGGATCGGGCCGGATTCGTTAGGCGAAATCCGCACTGCGCGGGCGGCGTCGAGCGCGCTTCGCGGGTTGACACACCGACTCCCGCGCGATAACTTCCGGTCTACACGCAAGTGAACGTTTTCACAAACTCTAGGGCGGCTCATCATGCCAGAGTCGTATCTTCCGATCTTGATCCTGCTCGGGATCTCCGTCCTCAACGCGGTAGGGATGGTGGTGGCGTCGCATCTGATCGGTGCCCGTCGTCCTTCCGCCGTCAAGCTGACCCCCTACGAATCGGGGATGACCCCGCTCGGGAGCACCCGGGAGCGCTTTTCCGTAAAGTTCTACATGGTCGCGCTCCTCTTCATCGTCTTCGATCTGGAGACCGTCTTTCTGGTGCCCTGGGCGACAGTATTCCGGTCGCTGGGGCTTTTTGGTTTCGTCGGAATGCTCCTCTTCGTGGGGGTGCTGCTGGTCGCCTTTATCTATGCCTGGAAGAAGGGGGCGCTCCAATGGGATTGAGTGCTGGCGCCGGTAAGTTGCCGGTGGTTCCTGGTGCCGCGCATGAGAAGGATGGGAGCCCATCCTTCCTGACGACGCGTTTGGACGTCGTGGTCAACTGGGCGCGTCACAACTCGCTCTGGCCGATGCCGTTCGGGACGGCGTGCTGCGCGATCGAGATGATGGCGGCGTCCGCGTCGAACTACGATCTGGCGCGCTTCGGGATGGAGCGGATGTCGTTCTCGCCACGGCAGGCGGATCTCCTGATCTGCGCCGGGCGGGTGACGTACAAGATGGCGCCGGTGCTGCGCCGGATCTGGGATCAGATGCCGCAGCCGAAGTGGGCGATCTCGATGGGGGCGTGCGCCTCCTCGGGTGGGGTGTTCGACGTCTATTCGATGGTGCAGGGGATCGACACGATCATCCCCGTCGACGTCTACGTCCCTGGCTGTCCTCCTCGCCCCGAGGGGTTGATCTACGGGATCTTGATGTTGCACGAGAAGATCAAGGGCGAGTCGATCACTCGTTCGGATCTTCGTTACGAGCTGCCCGATCCGTACGTCCCGGCGTTGCCGGACGAGAAGGTCGAGCAGATCACGGTGCCGTTCGGCAACTCGACCAGCCAGAACAAGGTCAGTGGTTTGGTGCAGGTGACGGCGCTGAAGCGCCCTGGTGACCGGCGATCGTAGCATATGAGCGACAAGTTGAAAGACGCGCTCGCGGGGCTCGCCGCGGGCCCCGAGTCGAGCGACGCCGCGGCCGCGTCTGAACGCGGTCCCGCCGCCGACCCGAATCTGCACCCGTCGGTGGCGGCGCTCAGGGAGCGTTTCGGATCGGCGATCCTCCATCACGAGGTGGTCGCCGGGGACGAGCACGTCGTCTACATCCCCGCCGACCGGGTGATCGAGATCCTGGGGTGGCTCAAGGCGGCCCCGGAGCAGGACTATGATTTCCTCAAGGATGTCACCGCGGTGGATTACGGGGGCGGCCGGCCGCTGCAGGTGGTCTATCAGCTCTGGTCGATCCGGCGCCGCCACGGGCTCCGGGTCAAGGTCGAGCTCCCGCTCCAGGCGCTGGAGATCGATTCGGTCACGGGGCTCTGGGCCTCGGCCAACTGGTTGGAGCGCGAGGTCTACGACCTCTTCGGGATCGTCTTCCGCAACCACCCGGACCTGCGGCGGATCATGATGCCCGACACCTACGCCGAAGGTCACCCGTTGCGGAAGGATTTCCCGCTTCGCGGGCGTTTCAGCCGCCTAGAACAGACGCGCCGTGCGCTGGCGGTCAACCTCGAGCGGGACTACACCCCCGAGGAGTTGCAGGTTGGTGGCACCCCGGTACAGATCGGCACGACCGGCGCGTCCGGGGAGCCGCGTCCATAGGAAGCGATGAGCATGGCGACGAAAACGGTCGAATACCTGATCAGGCGCAACCCGGAGACGGGTATGGATGGCCGCCCGGCGGCTGCGCCCCTCTTCCCGGCTGGGATCGAGCCCGAGCTGCAGGGTGAGCATATGCTCATTAACATCGGCCCGCAGCACCCTGCCACGCACGGCGTGCTCCGGCTGGTCCTCGAGCTCGACGGCGAGACTGTCGTCCGCTGTATCCCACATATCGGGTATCTGCATTCGAGCTTCGAGAAGCTCGGCGAGTACCGCGGCTGGAACCAGATCGTCCCCCTCACCGACCGGATGGACTACCTGGCGCCGTTGATCTACAACTGCGCCTACGCCATGGCGGTAGAGAAGATGATGGGGATCGAGGTGACCGAGCGGTGTAAGGTGGTCCGTGTGATCCTGATGGAGCTCGACCGGATCTTCAGCCACCTCCTCTGGCTCGGCACCACGGCGATCGACGTCGGCGCCTTCACCGTCTTCCTCTACACCTTCCAGCAGCGCGAGAAGATCTACAAGCTCCACGAGAACTACACCGGCGCCCGGATCACGACCTCCGCCACCCGGATCGGTGGGATGCTGGCGGATCTGCCGGTGGGGTGGACGGAGCAGCTGCAGGACTTCATCGACGGCCTCCCGCGTACCCTCGACGAGGTCGAGACGCTCCTGACCAACAACCAGATCTGGATCGGGCGTCTGCAGGACGTCGGGGTGATCAGCCCGGAGGACGCGATCAACCACGGGTTGACCGGCCCGAACCTCCGTGCCTCGGGCGTGGCCTACGACGTCCGGAAGGACAACCCGTACTACGACTACGAGACCTACGACTTCGAGGTCCCGGTCGGCCGCCACGGCGACTGCTACGACCGCTACCTCGTCCGCATGGAGGAGATGCGCCAGAGCCTGCGGATCCTCCAGCAGGCCCTCGACCGGCTCCCTGGCGGCCCGATCAACGTGGACGACCCGCGGGTGATCCTCCCCGGGAAGGCCGACGTCATGACCGACATGGAGTCGATGATCCATCACTTCAAGCTGGTGATGGATGGGATCAAGGCGCCTCCGGGGGAGAGTTGGTTCAGCGTAGAGAGCTCCAAGGGTGAGCTCGGGATGTATGTGGTCAGCGACGGCGGCCCCAAGCCGGTGCGCTGGCGCGTCCGCGGCCCGAGCTTCATCAACCTCTCGGCCCTCCCCAAGATGGTCGAGGGGCACCTGCTGGCGGACGTGATCGCGATCAATGCGAGCCTCGATATCGTGCTCGGGGAGATCGACCGATGAGTCGGGAGACGGAAGTGAAGGATAGAACTAACGGCGTGCTGCGGAACCCCGGTTGGGCGGGCGAGACGGGTGACTACCCGCACCTGACCGAGGCCGACGTGCGTGGATTGGATTACGTAGGGGTCCGCCCCCTCGATGGTGGCCACCCGGGCGCCTCGTGCTCGTATCCCTACCAGCTCGCGGTTAAGAACCCGGAGGCTCCGCTCTTCGAGGGGCCGTACAAGGAGCGGCTCGAGAAGATCCTCTCGCGCTACCCGGAACGCCGCGCGGCGCTCCTCCCGACGCTGGCGATGGCCCAGGAAGTCCGCGGCCATCTCTCCCCCGAGACGATGGAGGAGGTGGCCCGGATCCTCGGTCTCGCCCCGGCCTACGTGCGTGGGGTGGCGACCTTCTACACCATGTACAACAAGGCCCCGGTCGGGACCTATCTGGTCCAGGTCTGCACCAACGTCTGCTGCAACATCTGCGGCGGCGACGAGGTGCTCGAGGCTTTCCTGCAGCACACCGGGACCGAGCCCGGCGAGATCTCGGCCGACGGGATGTTCACGGTGATGCCGGCCGAGTGCCTCGGCGCCTGCGGCTTCCCGACCGTGGTGCAGATCAACGAGCGGTACTTCGAGAATGTGACGCCGGAGGATGTGCCGGATATCCTGGCCTACCTCCGTTCCCGCGGAGCGGCTGCGGGGCAGGGGAGTGAGCGCGCCCCGCAGGCGGCCGCACCGAGCGACGTCGCCCGGGAGGACTGAGCAGTATGGCATATCCATATCGTCACGAGAAAGAGACTCGCGTCCTCAGCGCGCATTTCGGCGATCCCGAGGCCCGCACCTTCGCCGGGTGGCGCGCGCGCGGCGGCTACGAAGGGCTCAAGAAAGCCCTCGAGCTCGGCCGCGACGAGGTCATCGAGATCGTGAAGGCGAGTGGGCTCCGCGGCCGCGGCGGCGCGGGCTTCCCGACCGGGCTCAAGTGGAGCTTCATGCCCAAGGACGACGGTAAGCCGCACTACCTCCTGGTCAACGCCGACGAGTCCGAGCCGGGCGCCTTCAAGGACCGTGAGCTCATCCGCTGGACCCCGCACCAGGTCATCGAGGGGGCGCTGATCGGCGCCTACGCGATCCGCGCGGTCCACGTCTACATCTACATGCGGGGCGAGTTCTTCGAGCCCGCCCAGATCCTGGCCCGCGCCATCGAGGAGGCCTACGCCAACGGGGTGGCCGGGAAGGACATCATGGGCTCGGGGGTCGATATCGACGTCACCCTCCACATCGGCGCGGGTGCCTACATCTGCGGCGAGGAGACCGGGCTGATGAACTCCCTGGAGGGGCGGCGTGGCCAGCCGCGGGTCAAGCCCCCCTTCCCGGCGGCCGTGGGCGCCTTCGGGATGCCGACCACGATCAACAACGTCGAGACCGTCAGCACCGTCTCGCACATCATCAAGAACGGCGCGGAGTGGTACCGCCAGTGGGGGACGGAGAAGAGCCCGGGAACCAAGCTCTTCAACGTCTCCGGACACGTGGTCCGGCGCGGTAACTTCGAGCTCCCGCTCGGCTTCAACCTAAAGGAGCTGATCTACGACGTCTGCGGCGGGATCCGCGACGGTCGCAAGCTCAAGGCGGTGATCCCCGGCGGGAGCTCCGTCCCGATCCTCTCGGCCGACGAGATCGACATCCCTCTCGACTACGAAGGGGTCGCCCAGGCCGGCAGCATGCTCGGGACCGCGTCGGTGATCGTGATGGACGACCGCACCAACATCGTCAAGACGGTCCGTCGCATGGTCGAGTTCTACGCCCACGAGTCCTGCGGCCAGTGCACTCCGTGCCGTGAAGGGACCGAGTGGCTCGCCAAGATCATGCGCCGTATCGAGGCCGGGCAGGGTACCGAGGCCGATCTCGACACCATGCTCGAGCTCGGCAAGAACATGACCGGCACCACTATCTGCGTCCTGAGCGACTCGGCTGCGGTCCCGATCGCTAGTTCGATCAAGAGGTTCAGGGAAGATTACCTGGCGCTCATGCGTCCCGGGTCCCGCGAGGGCGCGGTCCCGGCAGCCGTCTAAGCGAGCAGTAGCATGGCGAACGAACAAAAGGAAACGGTTACCCTAACGATCAATGGGGTACAGGTCACTGTCCCCAAGGGTACGCGGATCATCGAGGCCGCCGAAGAGGCCGGCGTCGGGATCCCGCACTACTGCTACCACCCCGGCCTCTCGGCTCCGGCCATGTGCCGGATGTGCCTGGTCGAGGTCGAGGGGATGCCCAAGCTCACCCCGGCCTGCGTGACCACCGTCGCGGAGGGGCAGGTGGTCAACACCGAGAGCGCGAAGGCGACGGCTGCTCGGACCGGCGTCCTCGAGTTCTACCTGGCCAACCACCCCCTCGACTGTCCGATCTGCGACCAGGCGGGTGAGTGTAAGCTCCAGGACTACGTCCACCAGGAGGGGCGCAAGCACGGCCGCAACCTCGAACCGAAGCGGGTCTTCGGGCGCGACGACTTCGGCGGCGACATCCTCTACGAGGGGAGCCGCTGCATCATGTGCACCCGCTGCGTCCGCTTCATGCGCGAGATCGAGGGGAACGAGGCGCTCGGCGTCGTCCAGCGCGGGAACCGCTCGGTGATCGACACCTTCTTCGACGACGGGCTCGACAGCTCCAACTGGGCCGGCAACATCGTCGACATCTGCCCGGTCGGCGCGCTTATCTCGAAGGATTTCCTGCACAAGGCACGCTCCTGGGACCTCGACCACACCAACTCGATCTGCCCGAGCTGCTCGCAGGGGTGCAACATCCGGATCGATACGCGTGACAACCTCGTCCAACGGCTCAAGCCGCGGGCGAACCCGGCGGTCAACTCCTTCTGGATGTGCGACTACGGCCGCGCCAACTACGAGTGGATGAACCGGGCCGACCGGATCGAGGCGCCCCTCGTCCGTGATGCGCAGGGTAAGCTCGTCGCGACCGACTGGCAGCAGGCGGTCATGCAGCTCGTCGAGCGGCTCCAGGCCCGGCGTGGCTCCGGTCAGGTGACCGTCGTCGGCTCGCCGGTCCACGCCAACGAGGACAACGGCCTCCTCGCCGTGCTCCTGAAGGCGCTCGGCGCCGGGACCGCGCTCTTCCGCTCGGCCCGTGCCGAGGAGGAGATCCCCTGCTTCGGCTTCTCCAAGCTCGCCCGGCGGCGCGACCTGGCCGCCAACGTCCGCGGGTTGGAGATCTTCGGCTTCACCCGTACCGGTGACGATGCCGCCACCGGCGGGCTCGAGACGGCCGCGGCCGCGAAGGGCGTCCTGATCGTCCTCGGCGACGAGCTCGCCGACCAGCCGGCGGACTTCGGCGCTGACGCCGACCTCTTCGTCTACCTGGGCGAGTACCTGAGCCCGGCGGCGCGCAACGCCCACTTCGTCCTCCCGCTCACCACCTTCGCGGAGCAGGAGGGGACCTTCACGAATCACGAGGGTCGGGCGCAGCGTTTCTGGCCGGCGCTCCAGGCGCCTGGGCTGGCACGGCCCGCCTGGCAGGTGCTCGGCGTCGTTCTCGCCGGGCTCGAAGTCTCGCAGGCACCGGCCAGCGCGGCGGACGCCTTCCTCATCCTCGGCGAACACTTCGCCGAGTTCCGGGGGCTCAGCTACGAGGCGCTCGGTACGCGGGGCGCGCTCCTCAATGAGCCGATCAAGCTGGCCGCGGGCGCGGCGGAGGTGGAATGATGCACGAGATAGGCGCACTCTCGCCGACCGCCTGGTTGATCGCCTCGATCCTCAAGATCGTGGTCGCGTTCACGACCGTCATGATCACCGTGGCGTACATGACGCTCCTCGAACGCAAGATCGCGGGGTGGATCCAGGACCGGTACGGCCCCAACCGCGTCGGCCCGAGCGGGATCATGCAGCCCTTGGCCGACGGGCTCAAGAACATCATGAAGGAGGAGACGCTCCCCAAGAATGCGGCGCGCTTCTTCTTCGTGCTCGCGCCGATGATCGCGATCATCCCGGCGCTCGTCACCTTCGCGGTCGTCCCGGTCGCGGCGCCGCTCCCGACCCCCTGGGGGCTGGTCGACATGGTGATCGCCGACGTCCCCGTCGGGATCCTCTTCATCCTCGCCCTCTCCGGGCTGGGCGCCTATGGGCTCGTCCTCGCCGGGTGGTCGTCGTTCAACAAGTACGCTTTCCTCGGCGGGCTGCGCGCGAGCGCGCAGCTGGTCAGCTACGAGGTGGGGCTCGGACTCAGCCTGATCCCGGTCATCATGATCGCCGGGAACGTCACCCTCACCCAGGTCGTCTGGACGCAGCAGGGTGAGCTCGGGCTCTGGCTCGCGCTCCCGCTCGGGCTCTCCTTCTTCCTCTTCATCGTCTCGGCCTTCGCAGAGACGAGCCGTCTCCCCTTCGACATGCCGGAGGCGGAGTCGGAGCTGGTCGCGGGTTACCACTCCGAGTATTCGGCGATGAAGTTCAGTATGTTCATGATCGCCGAGTTCTCGCACATGCTGACCGCGTCGATGCTCATGGCTACCCTCTTCTTCGGCGGGTGGGACATCCCCTTCTGGAAGGGGGACGACATGGTCGTCGTGGCGCCCGGCGTGGTGCAGGGCGCGGAGCCGGCGGTCTGGAAGACCCTCCTGACCTACGCGGTCTTCGCCGCCAAGACGATGGTCTTCGTCTTCATCTACATGTGGGTGAGGTGGACGCTCCCGCGCTTCCGCTACGACCAGATCATGGACTTGGGGTGGAAGGTCCTCTTCGAGGTCGCCCTCGCCTTCATCATCCTCATCGGCGCGACGATGCTGATCCTCGACAAGATCGGCATCGAGTACGGACCGGTCTACGGTCTGATCCTGACCGCGGTCAACGTCGTCGCCATGGCGATCTTCTTCTGGGTCGTCGACCGCGACCGCGTGATCTCCGGTGCGTCGGCGCGCCGCGGGTGGAGGAAGGAACGGCGTGGTGGGTTCACCCCGATCATCCCGGGCGAGACCGCGCCGCGCAGGCCGACCGCCGTGGAGCCGGAAGCGGAGCCGGCGTTCGCCCAGGCAGGCGCCGAGTGAGTGCATTGAACGACATGGTGGGAGTCGCCTGATGGCAATTGGTGTAAAGGTATTGGAGCGCCCCCGGGGTACGACGTCGTACTTCCGGGCCACCCTCAAGGGGATGGCGCTGACCTTCCGGCACCTGATCGACACCGAGAAGGTCACCCTCGAGTACCCGGACGAGAAGCCGGAGCTCTCGCCGCGCTGGCGCGGTACGCACCGGATGGAGGTGCACGCGGATGGTCGGCCCAAGTGCGTCGCCTGCGGGCTCTGCCCCACGATCTGCCCCGCCAACTGCATCCGCCTCGTCCCAGGCGAGGATGACCAGGGGAACCGTTATCCCGTCGTATACGAGATCGACGAGTTCCGCTGCATCTTCTGCGGGATGTGCCAGGAAGTCTGCCCGGTGGAGGCGATCCACGTGGGGCAGGACTACGAGAACGCGGAGTACACGCGTGAACGTTTCGTGTACGACCTGGACCGGCTGATGGCGCAAGATCACCCGGTCACGGAACTCTGGGACCCCAGCGACCCGTTGGGCCAATGATCGATACGCTTTGGTGGATTTTCGCGGGCGTCGCCGTGGGTAGCGCGCTCCTGACCATTACGAGGAAGAACCCGATCGCGAGCCTGCTCTGCCTGCTCGTGACCTTCGTCTCGCTGGCGGCGATCTTCGTCCTCCTCGAGGCGCACTTCCTGGCGGCGATGCAGGTGATCGTCGGCGCCGGCGCGATGCTGGTGCTCTTCCTCTTCGTGTTGATGTTGTTGAACCTGGGTAACGACTATCGCGCGGACCTGCGGGGGGCCGGGTGGATCATCGCTGGGTGTGCCGCAATCGGAGCCATCGGCTCCGTGGTCTGGCGCGCGGTCGGCGGTGACGCCCGGGCGTTGACGCTCGAGGTCGAGGGGGCGGCGATGAAGGCTACCCCGACCGCCAACGCTGTCGCGGCTATCGGCCAGCCCCTCTACCAGGACTTCATGGTCGAGATCCAGTTGACCGCCGTCCTCCTCCTGGTCGCGGTCATCGGCGCGGTCCTACTCGCTAAGAAGAGAGTCTGAACGATGTTGACCAACTCTCTGGCGCTGGCCACGATACTCTTCATCATCGGTGCGCTCGGAGTGCTGATCCGCCGCAACGCGATCATCCTCTTCATGTGCATCGAGTTGATGCTGACTTCCGTTAACCTGGCCTTCGTGGCTCTCTCCCGCTCGATCGGGATCGAGGGCCAGGTGTTCGTCTTCTTCGTCATGGCGGTGGCGGCGGCCGAGGCCGCGGTCGGGCTCGCGATCGTGATCTCGCTCTTCCGTCACTACGAGACGGTGGATCTCAAGAACTTCAACCTGCTCCGGTGGTAGCGTGGAATTCTTCGAGTCGACGTCGCTGAAGCTGATCCTCGGAGCGATCGTCCTACTCCCGCTCCTGGGGTTCGTTCTGAATGGTCTGACGGCGTTCCGCGCGCCGGAGCGCAAGACCATCCCATCGGTGGTCGGGCCGGCCGTCATGGTGACGGCCTTCGTCCTCGCGCTGACGGTATTCCTCCGGATGCTGGGCGCGGACCTGCACCATCCGATCATCCACAGCTATTGGTCGTGGATCCCGGTCGGGAACCTGCAGATCGACGCCGCGCTGCAGCTCGACCAGCTCTCGATCCTGATGACCCTCATCATCACGGGGGTCGGGTCGCTGATCCACATCTTCAGTATCGGCTACATGAAGAGCGATCCGGGGTACGCCCGCTACTTCGCGTACCTCAACCTCTTCGTCTTCTTCATGTTGGTCCTGGTCCTCGGCGCCAGCTTCCCGATGATGTTCGTGGGGTGGGAAGGCGTCGGGCTTTGCAGCTACCTCCTGATCGGTTTCTGGTTCAAGGATCGCGAGAAGGCGGACGCGGGGAAGAAGGCTTTCATCGTCAACCGTATCGGTGACGCCGGCTTCATCATCGCGATGATGCTGATCTACGCGAACCTCGGGACGCTGAGCTTCGCGGAGGTCATGGAGGCCGCGCCGGCCGCCTTCGTCTACGGCGGCGCGCTGGTGACGGCGATCACCCTCTTCCTCTTCGTCGGTGCGACCGGTAAGAGCGCCCAGATCCCGCTCTACGTCTGGCTCCCCGACGCGATGGCGGGCCCGACCCCGGTCAGCGCCCTGATCCACGCCGCGACGATGGTCACCGCGGGGGTCTACCTGGTCGCCCGGGCCGGCGTCCTCTTCGCCCTCGCCCCGGTCACGCAGGTCGTGGTGGCGGGGGTCGGCGTGCTGACCGCGCTCTTCGCGGCGACGATCGGCCTCGCCCAGTACGATATCAAGAAGGTGCTGGCCTACTCGACCGTCTCGCAGCTCGGGTACATGTTCCTCGGCGTGGGGATCGGCGCCTACTCGGCCGGCGTCTTCCACCTGATGACGCACGCCTTCTTCAAGGCGCTCCTCTTCCTGGGCTCGGGCGCGGTCATCCACGCGATGCACGAGGCCTTCCATCATACGCACAAGGACTGGGATGCCCAGGACATGCGTAACATGGGCGGACTCAGGAAGTACATGCCGATCACCTGGGCCACCATGTGGATCGCGACGTTGGCGATCGCCGGGGTCTGGCCCTTCGCCGGGTTCTTCTCCAAGGACGAGATCATCTGGTTGACCGCGGCGAGCGCGGTCGGCCCCTACGCCGGGTGGTACAAGCTCTACTGGGCGGTGGCGCTGATCGCGGCGATGTTGACGGCCTTCTACATGACTCGCCTCATGGTCATGACCTTCCACGGCGAGAACCGGTCGGGCGAGAAGGAGCAGAAGCACATCCACGAGGTACCGGCGGTCATGTGGATCCCGCTCGCGGTCCTGGCCGTCCTCTCCGTGGTCGGTGGTTGGATCAACGTCCCGCACGCGGTCGCGGATCTACCGGTCTTGGGGTGGCTCCCGAGCTCGGAGTGGCTGCACCATTGGCTGCACCCGGTGACCGCCGTTGCCGATGAGATCCTGGCGAACGGCCGTGGCCCGCTCGCCGAGGTGGCGCCGCTCGGCGGTGGGGCGGGGACGTGGGCCGTCGTCTCCTTCGCGATCGCGGTCACGGTCATCCTGATCGCCGCCAAGACGATCGGCTCCCGGACCTACCGTCCGGCGGTCGAGTCGGCGGAGCCCGCGGGGTTCTTCCGCGTCCTCAACCGGAAGTGGTACATCGACGAGCTCTACGACACCGTCGTCGTTCGTCCGGTGGTCGCCATCTCGCGCGCACTCTGGAAGTTCGTCGACCAGGGCGTGATCGACGCCACGGTCAACGGCCTGGGCCGGGGCGCCCGGATCGTCGGTTGGGCTGGGGCGAGGCTCCAGACCGGCCAGCTGAATACGTACGCCTTCGTGCTCATCGTCGGCGTGTTGATCCTCCTCGGCTATATCGTCTTCTGAGGGTCGAATGGAACAGTTTCTGACCTCGATCAACTACTCGGACTGGGTGCTTCATTTCCTGGTCTTCTTCCCGATCGTCGGGATGATCGCCGTCCTGGCCGGGGGTGAGGAGCGCGCGAAGCAGGTGGCCCTCGCCTTCGCGCTCGTCGAGTTCGTCGTCTCGATCCCGCTCTGGTTCGCCTTCAACACCGCGACCCTCGGCTTCCAGTTCGGGAAGTCGGGGGCGTGGATACCGGCGTGGGGGATCAACTATCGCGTCGGCGTCGACGGGATCAGCGTGCTCCTCGTGCTGCTGACCACTCTGCTCAGCCCGATCGCGATACTCGGCTCCTTCAAGTACATCAAGGAGAAGCAGAAGACGTTCTACGCGATGATGCTCCTCCTGCAGACCGGGGTGATCGGTGCCTTCGTCGCGCTCGATCTCTTCCTCTTCTTCGTCTTCTGGGAGCTGATGCTGGTGCCGATGTACTTCATCATCGGTATCTGGGGCGGGGAGCGCAGGATCTACGCGGCGATCAAGTTCTTCCTCTACACCGCGCTCGGCTCGCTGCTGATGCTGGTCGCGATCCTCTACCTGGTCTTCAAATACAAGGCGTTGACCGGGGAGATGTCGTTCGCGTACCACGATCTCTTGCGGCTGCCGCTGACCTTCCGTGAACAGGTCTGGCTCTTCGGCGCCTTCGCGCTCGCCTTCCTGATCAAGGTCCCGGTATTCCCGTTCCACACCTGGCTCCCCGACGCGCACGTCGAGGCGCCGACCCCGGGTTCGGTCATGCTGGCGGCGGTCCTCCTGAAGCTGGGGGGCTACGGCTTCCTGCGCTTCCTCCTCCCGCTCTTCCCGCAGGCGGCGACGCACCCCACGATCGTGGGGGTGCTCCTCGTCATGGGGCTGATCGGGATCGTGTACGCGGCCTGGGTCGCGGCTGTCCAGCCGGACGCGAAGAAGCTGATCGCGTACACCTCGGTGGCGCACATGGGCTTCGTCGTCCTGGGGATCTTCGCCCTCACCGTGGAGGGGATCCAGGGCGGGATGATCGTCATGCTCTCGCACGGTGCATCGACCGGCGCGATGTTCCTCCTGCTCGGGATGCTCTACGAGCGGCGCCATACCCGCCAGATCGACGATTTCGGCGGGCTCGCCTCGGTGATGCCGGTATTCGCGACGATCTTCATCCTGACCGCCTTCGCGAGTATCGGGCTCCCCGGCACCAGCGGCTTCGTGGGTGAGTTCCTGGCGCTGATGGGGACCTTCCTGACGCACCCGTGGGTGGCGGCCATCGCGGCTACCGGCGTGATCTTCGCCGCCTACTACATGTTGCCGATGGTCCAGAAGATCGTCTTCAACCCCCTCTCGAACGAGGAGAACCGGAATCTCCAAGACCTGAGCCGGCGCGAGCTCGCGGTCCTGGCTCCGCTCGTCGTGCTCATGATCTGGATGGGGGTGTATCCAAAGCCCTTCCTCGAGAGGATGGAGCCGTCGGTCGAGCGGATCATCCAATTCGTGGAGCAGAAGCGCGCCTATTCCGCGCCGCCGCTCGGGGAGCTGCTGGGTATCGGTGATCAGAGTGGCCGGTTGGCCGGTGAGTGAGCAGATCTAACTGATGGGCAACGAATCCATGGCATTCGACCTTTCCAGCCAGTCGCAGTACGCGCTCGCCCTGCTCCCCGAGATTGTCCTCGCGGTCTGGGCAATGCTGGTGCTCCTGGTAGATGTCTTCCAGAAAGGGGACCGCAGCCAGCCATCGAAGCCGATCATCCCGGCTCTCGCCTTGGTCGGTATCGGGTTGGCCGCCGTCGCCAACGGCTGGCTCCTCGGCATAGAGGAGACCGGGACCGCGTCGATCATCGCGATCGATCCGTTCCGTGTCTTCGTCAACTACCTCTTCCTCCTCGCCGCGGCGGGCTTCATCCTCGTCGGTAACCGCTACCTGGGCGAGGAGAAGATCCAGTACGGCGAGATCCACGTGCTCGCGCTCCTGGCGACCGTCGGGATGATGGTCTTCGCCGCGGCGCGCGACCTGATGGTGATCTTCATCGCGCTCGAGCTCCTCTCCATGGCCGTCTACGTATTGACCGGCGTCAACCGGAGAGACCGCCGTTCGGCGGAGGGTGCGCTCAAGTACTTCCTCCTCGGCGCCTTCTCGAGCGCCTTCTTCCTCTTCGGGATCGCGCTGATCTATGGCGGCGCCAAGAGCACGCATCTGGTGAAGATAGCCGAGGTCGTCGGGGTCGATGGGCTGGGCGCGAACGGCCTGCTCCTCGCCGGGATGGCGCTCCTCGCCGTCGGCTTCTGCTTCAAGGTAGCCGCAGTACCGTTCCACATGTGGGCGCCTGACGCCTACGAAGGAGCGCCGGCCCCGGTCACCAGCTTCATGGCCGCGGCGGTCAAGACCGCTGCTTTCGCCTCCTTCCTGCGCGTCTTCCTGACCGCCTTCGGCGGACTCTACGACGTCTGGGCGGGCGCGATCGCGGCTCTGGCTATCCTCACGATGGTGGTGGCGAACGTCGTCGCCCTCTCCTCGGCGAACGTCAAGCGGATGCTGGCCTACTCCAGCGTCGCGCACGCCGGTTATCTCCTGGTCGCGCTGGCGGCCGCCAACACCTTGGGCGCCTCCTCGTTCCTCTTCTACCTCTTGGCATACACCCTGATGACCTTCGGCGCCTTCGGCGTCTTGCTGGTCGTCGGCCGGAGAGGCGAGGTGGAGCTGGACATCGAGTCGTACCGCGGGCTGGGTTGGGCGCGGCCGTGGCTCGGCGTCGCCATGACGATCGTCCTCCTCTCGCTCGCCGGGTTCCCGCTGACCGGCGGTTTCATCGGCAAGCTCTACATCCTGCGTGCCGCGCTGGAGCGTGAACTGATCGGGCTAGCGGTCATCCTCGTCCTGGCCTCGCTGGTCTCGTACTACTACTACCTGCGGCTGGCCTGGTACATGTGGTTCCGTGAGCCGGCGCGCCCGGACGCCCATGAGGGGATCGTGGTCTCCCCCGGGGTGAAGGTGGTCCTGGCTGTCGCCGTGGTGGGGATCCTGCTTCTCGGGATCGCCCCCGGGCTGGTCCTGGATCTCGCCGAACGGGGCGCGAGCATCTTCGCCGAGTCGGCGGGTACCGGCGTCGCCGGGGCGCTCGGCAACTGAGCGGGACGAGAGCGCGGTGGGCGACGTCGTGCCCACCGCGCTTCGTCGTTCAACGCACCTCACCTCTCCCACGATCATCCCCGTTGGTCCACCGGCCCCAACCTTGCTTGACGGTTTACGCCCGCTAGACGTACCTTCCCGCACCTTGGTTGGAACGTACAGCATGGTGGGGAGTGGACATTGATGCAGCCCAAGCAGCATATCTTCAGGGAGTACGATATCCGAGGCGTCGTGGCCCGAGATCTCTCCGGCGCTGTCCCGGAGCTGATCGGGCGTGCCTATGCGACATCGCTACGCCGCGCGCTCGGTGGCGATACCGCCCCGACGATCGTTGTGGGACGTGACAACCGGCCTAGCTCCCCGGAACTCGCGGCCGGGATCATCCGTGGCGTACGCGCCGCAGGTGTGAACGTCATCGACGTCGGCACGGTTCCGACCCCCGTCCTCTACTATGCGACGGTCCACTACGATACCGCGGGCGGTATCCAGATCACCGGGTCGCACAACCCCCCGGAGTACAACGGCTTCAAAATGATGCAGGGGTCGCGGGCGCTCTACGGCGCGGCGATCCAGGAGCTGCGCCGGCTGATCGAAGCCGGGGACTTCGAGAGCGGGGAAGGGGCGCTCGAGACGCGCGACGTCATCCCCGCCTACATCGCCGATGTGACCGGGCGCTTCTCGCTCGCCCGGCCGGTCAAGGTCGTGGTCGACTGCGGCAACGGTGTCGGTAGCCTGGTGGCCGTCCAGCTCCTCGAGGGGATCGGCGCCGAGGTCGTGCCGCTCTACTGCGAATCGGACGGCACCTTCCCGAACCACCACCCCGACCCCACGGTCGACGAGTACATCCAGGACATGATCGCGCGCGTGCGCGAGGAGGGCGCGGACCTCGGGATCGCCTTCGATGGCGATGCCGACCGGCTCGGCGCGGTCGACGAGAACGGCGCGATCATCCGGGGCGACCTGCTCCTCCTCCTCTTCGGCCTGGATCTCCTCCGGCGGCGCGGGCCGGGCCAGCAGATGATCTTCGATGTGAAGTGCTCGCAGGCGGTCCCCGAGGTCTACGAGGCGGCCGGTGGGAAGGCGCTCATGTGGAAGACCGGCCACTCGCTCATCAAGGAGAAGATGAAGGAGACCGGCGCGCCGATCGCCGGCGAGCTCTCCGGCCACATCTGTTTCGCCGACGATTATTACGGCTTCGACGACGCCCCGTACGCGGCATGCCGTCTCGTCGACCTCGTCGCCCGTTCCGACCGCCCCCTCTCCGAGCTGGTCGCCGATTTCCCGGCCTATGTCTCGACCCCTGAGATCCGCGTCGAGGTCGACGAGGACGAGAAGTTCGACATCGTACGGCGCGCCGTGGAGGAGTTCCGCCGCGAGCACGAGGTGATCGACGTCGACGGCGCGAGGATCCTCTTCCCCGATGGCTGGGGGCTCCTGCGCGCGTCCAACACCCAGCCGGTGCTCGTGCTGCGCTACGAGGCGCGTACCGCGGAAGGGCTCGAGCAGATCCAGCGGGCCATCGAAGGGTGGTTGCGGGATCAGGGGGTACGAATCTAGACCATGCGGCGCTCAGGGCGAGTCGTCCTCCTCGTCGGCGTCGTCGCCCTGGCCCTCTACCTCGCGGTACGGACCCTGGTTGGGGTGTACACCGAGGCGCTCTGGTTCGACGAGGTCGGTTACGGCTCGGTCTTCTGGACCCGCCTGGCCGTAACGTGGATCACCCGCATCGTGGCGGCGTTCGGCGCCGCCACGCTCGTTTTCTTCAACCTCTCCATCCTGGGGCAGGGGATCGGTCCACTCCAGCTGCGCCGAGAGTACGGCAATCTCGAGATCGTCGAGCAGGTCCCGGCGCGCCTGCTGCGGGGCGGTGCTGTCATCGTCTCGCTCCTGGCCGGGTGGTGGCTCGCCACCGAGGTCTTCGGCGGCGACAGCGCGCTCGCGCATCTAGCCTGGCTGCGCCAGGTCGACTGGGGGGTGCGCGACCCCCTCTTCCAGCGCGACCTCTCGTTCTACGTCTTTTCGCTCCCGGTCTACTTCCGGCTCCTCGACTTCCTCCTCGCCGCCGTGCTCTGGTGCTTCGTCCTCGTCATCCTCGGGTACGCCCTCACCGGCGGGGTCCGCTGGCACGGCGGCCGACTTGAGATCCGGGACCGGGCGCGGCTGCACCTCGCGGCTCTCGGCGCCGTCGTCGTCCTCCTCCTCGGGGTCCGCTACTGGCTCGGCCGCTACGGGCTCCTCCTCGAGGGGACGGGGATCGGGGGAGGGCTCGGGTACACCGACGTCCAGGCCCGACTCCCCGCGCGCAGGGCGCTCGCCATCCTGGCGCTGTTCACCGCAGCGAGTCTCGTCTTCGGCGCCTGGTACCGATCCTGGGCAGCGCCGGCCGCCGGGGTGGCCTTCCTCGGTATCGGCGCGATCGCGATCGGGCGCGTCTATCCCGCGTTCATCCAGAAGTTCCGGGTCGAGCCGAACCAGTTCGCGATGGAGGCACCCTACATCGGGTGGAACGTCGACTTCACCCGCCAGGCATACGGACTGCACAACCTCGTGCGGCGTACCTTCCCTTACCGCCGGGACGCCGCCCCCGACTGGGACGCCATCGAACCACGCCTACGTCGCATCCCCCTCTGGGATGAAGAGCTCCTCGGGCACGTCTTCAACCAGGTCGAGCCGGTATATGCCTACTACCACTTCCACAGCGTCGACGCCGACCGCTACGGCACCGGCCCCGACCGAACCCAGGTCGCGATCGCGGTCCGGGAGTTCCAGCTCGAGGGCCTCCCGTCATCTGCGAGGACGTGGCAGAGTTTGCGGCTCAATTCCAAGTACAACAAGGGTATGGGTGTGGTGGTCTCACCTGCTGCTGGAGCTACCTCGTCGGGGGAGCCGATACGTTGGCTCCGCAATATCGACCCGGTGGTCCTCGACCCTAGCGCCCCCCCTGGGTTGCGCCTCACCGAGCCGGCGATCTACTTCGGCGAGCGGTTGGGGGTCGCGGGCGCGGGCCAGGAATACGTCTTCCTGCGTCCGGGGAGCGACAGCATCGCCTCGACGGGGGGGGCGGCGGAGCACGTCCCGGGGATCCAGCTCGGCTCGCTCCCCCGGATCCTGGCGCTCGCCTGGCGCTTCCGTGACAAGAACCTCCTCTTCTCGGGTGAGCTCTCCGCCGACAGCCGCATCGTCTTCCGGCGCTCGCTCGCCGACCGGCTGCTAGCGATCGCCCCGTTCCTCGTCTGGGACCCGGACGCACAGCCGGTGATCGACAATGGGCGGATAGTCTGGCTCGTCGACGGCTACGTCGCGACGTCGGCCTTCCCGTTGGCGCGCTCCCTCTCCCTGCGCGGCATCGGGGAGGTACGCTACCTCCGCAACGGCGTCAAGGCGACGGTGGACGCGGTCACCGGCCGGGTCACGCTCTACGCCGTCGACACCGACGACCCGATCCTGGCCACCTATCGCCGTGCCTTCCCCCACCTGATCCGGGACCTCGACGCGATGCCCCAGGCGTTGCGCGCGCACCTACGCTACCCGGTGCTCTACCTCCGGGCGCAGGCGGAGATCCTGAAGGAGTACCACCTCGACCGGCAGGAAGCATTCTTCGCGGGTCAGGACTTCTGGCAGCTCCCTGGCGGCAGCGGCGACGGCGTCGACGCCCAGCGTCCGCTCTACACCCTCATGGCGCTCCCGGGGGAGGAGGAGCCGGAGTTCATCCTCTCGACCCCGTTCATCGCACGGGAGCGGCAGAACATGACCGCGCTCCTCGTGGCGCGGAACGACCCACCGCACTACGGCGAATTGATCCTCTACGAACTCCCCCGCGACCAGCAGATCCTCGGTCCGCTCCAGGTAGCCGCGCTCATGGAGCAGGACCCGGCGATCTCGCCGCAGCTCGCGCTCTGGGGGCAGCGGGGGAGCGTCGTGCGGATGGGGCCGATCCGGGCGATCCCCCTCGACAGCTCCTTCCTCTACCTCCGGCCGGTCTTCCTCTCCGCCCGCGAGACCTCGATCCCGGAGCTGGCTCGCGTGATCGTGAGCGATGGTCGCAACGTTCGGATGGCTCCGACCGTGGCCGAAGCGGTCCGGGCGCTGCGCGAGCCGGGCGTCCAGCGCGGGCGGGGGAGCGAACCCATCCCCCGAGAGGGGCCGGGCCAACCCCAAGTGGATCAAGGGCTACGACGTCGTGCGCTCGAGTTGCTTCTAGACGCCGAACGCCACCTCCGCGAGGGCGATTTCGCGGCGTTCGGCGCCAGCTGGGCGGCGCTGCGCGCCCTCTTACGTGGGGATGAACCCGCCCCCTGAGCCGACCGGATCCGATCCTAACGCTTGCACCATCGCGGCTGGTATCATAAGTTAGCGCGGCCTTCGGGCAGGGTACGGGCGCGGCACCGCTGGGGTCGCGGGGAAAAGGGTTCCCGGCCCAGGTTGGGACAGGATGGATCGAGGCTCATGAACATACACGAATACCAGGCAAAAGAGATCCTGCGGGACCACGGTGTCCCGGTGCCTCCAGGCGAAGTGGCGACCACTCCAGAGGAGGCGGAGCGGATTGCCCGGCAGTTCGGGGGCAAGGTCGTAGTCAAGGCGCAGGTCCACGCCGGCGGGCGCGGTAAGGCCGGCGGCGTCAAGCTGGCCAACAACCCGGAAGAGGCCCGCGCGCACGCCGAGCGGATCCTCGGTATGCAGATCAAGGGGCTGACCGTCGAGAAGGTCCTCATCACCCCGGCGGAGGATATCGCCTCCGAGAGCTACGTCGGCGTGATCGTCGACCGTGCGTCGAAGGCGCCGGTCTTCATGGTCAGCCGTGAGGGCGGCGTCGACATCGAGGAGGTCGCGGCGCGCGACCCGAAGGCGATCCGTCGCCTCGTCGTCGACCCCCGCTACGGGCTCCTCCCGCACCAGGCCTACTGGCTCGGCGCGACCCTCTACGACAACGTGGCGCAGCAGCGCGCGGCGGCGAAGATCATGCAGCAGCTCTACGCCGCCTTCGTCGATGCCGGCGCCTCGCTCGCCGAGATCAACCCCTTGATCACGACCCCCGAGGGCGAGGTCAAGGCGATCGACGCCAAGTTCAACATCGACGACAACGAGCTCTTCCGTAAGCCGGAGATCGAGGCGCTGCGCGACACCTCGGCGGAGCCGAAGGCCGAGACCGACGCGCGCAACGCGAACCTCACCTACATCCAGCTCGACGGTAACATCGGCGCGGTGGTCAACGGCGCCGGGCTGGCGATGGCGACCATGGACCTGATCAAGTTCTATGGCGGCGAGCCGGCCAACTTCCTCGACATCGGTGGTTCTTCCAACCCCGACAAGGTGGTCAACGCCCTGCGGATCATCACCAGCGATCCGAAGGTCAAGGTAATCCTCTTCAACATCTTCGGCGGTATCACCCGCTGCGACGACGTGGCGAACGGGATCGTCGAGGCGACGCGTCGTATCGACATCAAGATCCCCCTCGTCATCCGTCTCACGGGGACGAACGAAAAGGAGGCGCTCGAGATCCTGCAGGGTGCGGGGTTCGGCGCGTCGACCTCGATGGACGAGGTCGTCCAGAAGGCAGTCGAGATGGCAGCAGCAACGGGAGCGGGGAACTGAGCCATGGCAATCTTCATCGACAATCAGACAAGGCTCATCGTCCAGGGGATCACCGGACGTGATGGTTCCTTCCACGCCCGGCAGATGATGGAGTACGGCACGCAGGTCGTGGGTGGCGTGACCCCGGGGAAGGGCGGACAGACCTTCGAGGGTCCGAACGGCAAGACCTGCCCGATCTTCGACACGATGGAGCAGGCGGTCGCCGAGACCGGCGCCAACACCTCGGTCATCTACGTCCCGCCCGCCTTCGCGGCGGATGCGATCTTCGAGGCCGCGGACGCCGGGATCGAGTTCATCGTCGCGATCACCGAGGGGATCCCGGTGCTCGACATGACCCGGGTCTACCCCTACGTCAAGGAGCGCGGTGCGCGCCTCCTCGGCCCCAACTGCCCGGGCGCCCTCTCGCCCGGTAAGTCGAAGGTCGGGATCATGCCCGGCCGGATCGCGACCCCCGGCCCGGTCGGCGTCGTCTCGCGCTCGGGTACGCTGACCTACGAGGTCGTCTTCCAGCTCACCAACGCCGGGATCGGCCAGAGCACCTGCGTCGGGATCGGCGGCGACCCGATCATCGGCACGAACTTCATCGACTGCCTGGCGGCCTTCGAGGCCGATCCGGAGACGAAGGCGATCGTCATGATCGGCGAGATCGGCGGGACCGACGAGCAGGAGGCGGCTCGTTACATCAAGGAGCACGTGACCAAGCCGGTCGTCGGCTTCATCGCCGGTCAGACCGCGCCTCCGGGGCGCCGTATGGGTCACGCCGGCGCTATCATCAGCGGCTCGACCGGGACGGCCGCCGAGAAGATCCAGGCGTTCGAGGAGAACGGGATCCGCGTCATGCGGCGCCCCTCGGATGTCGTCGGGTTGATCAAGGAGGTACTCTGACGCGCACCCTCAGGGGGCGTTGACTATGTACCTGCATGAACTGCTGCCTCGAGAACGGATAGTCGTACCACTCGAGGCAGCGACGCTGCAAGGCGCGCTCGGCTCGCTGGTCGACAAGCTGGCAGCGGATGAAGTGGTACGGGAGCCGCAGGAATTCCTGCGGCTTCTGACTACGACCAAGCTCCGCGACCTGGTGGCCATCGGGCCGTACGTCGCCCTCCCGCACCTGCGCACCGACCTGGTCGACCGTCTGGTCGTGATGCTAGGCGTCGCGCCGCGCCCCCTACAGGCCGAGGGAACGAGTTCCGAGATCGCACCGGAGATCGTCGTCCTGGTCCTGGCGCCGCCGGGGTCGGCGACGCTCTACCTCCAGACCGTGGCGGCGCTGGCGCGGCTCTTCCGCCAGCCCGGCGTCGTCGAGCGGATCAGGGGGGCGCAGTCCGCCGACGAGATCGTGGAGCTCCCGGCGTTCCGTGAGCTCAAGGTCCAGCCCCGGCTGACGGTGCGCGACATCATGACGCAGCGGGTCCCGAGCGTCGCGCCGGATACCCCGGTGCGCGACGCCGTCGACCTCATGATCCGGAGACAGCTGCGGGCGCTCCCCGTGGTCGGGGAGAAGGACGAGGTCCTCGGGATCATCTCCGAGTGGGATGTCATGCGCGCCCTCCTGCCGCACATCCCCCGCGCCAGCGGCGCGGAGAGCGGGGAGGCGGTCGCCGTCCCGGGCCACCTCAAGGTGCGCGAGATCATGAGTCGGTCGGTCCTCTGCATCTCCGAGGAGCTCGGGGTCGACGAGGCCGCCAACACCATGATCAACAAAGATGTGGAGCAGTTCCCGGTCGTCAGCGAGGGCCGGCTCACCGGCTTCCTGACCAGAGGGGACATCATCAGGAAACTCTTTGGACGTTGACCAGATGAACTACACACTGACGATCATCAAGCCCGATGCGGTGGCACGCAATCTGACCGGGCGGATCTTCGCCCGGCTCGAGGAGGAAGGGTTCCGGATCCGCGCGATCCGTATGCTGCGTCTGACCGAGCAGCAGGCGCGCGAGTTCTACGCGGTCCATGCCGAGCGCCCCTTCTTCGAGAGCCTGGTCAAGTTCATGACCTCGGGGCCGGTCGTCCCGGCGATCCTCGAGCGGGCGGACGGCGAGGACGCGGTCACGAAGTTGCGTGCAGTGATCGGTGCGACCGACCCCGCCGAGGCGGCCCCTGGCACGATCCGGGCGCTCTTTGCGGAGTCGAAGGAGCGTAACGCGATCCACGCCTCGGATTCGGCGGAGAACGCGGCGCGCGAGAGTGCGTTCTTCTTCGCGACGGCCGATCTCCTCGCGACGGAGGTCGCCGGTAGCTGAACACCGCGCCGGACAGCACGAAGGTTGACACGGCGCCGAAAATTAGCGATCTTTCTCGACTATGCTGACAGTCGATCTCGTACGGCTGGAGAAGCAGGGGCGGCTCCGGATCGATGAGGAGCTCCCGCCAGACTTCCCCCTCTGGGAAGAGGGAGATGTCGAGTTGGCTGGGCCACTGGTGGTACGGCTCGAGGCGCGGCGCGCCGGCCGGGACATGCTGGTGGAGGGGCGGCTGAGCGGCGAGGTCGTGATCAACTGTCGTCGCTGTCTGGAGCCGGTGCGGCACCGGTTCGACGAGGAGGTTTCCTTCTTCTATCGGGCCGGGATCGACCGGCCCACCGCGGAGCGCGAAGAGGTGTATGCGCTCCCGGCGGGGGAGCGCGAGGTGGACCTGACGGATGCGGTGCGTGAGCACCTCCTCCTCTCGGTCCCTCGCCTCGTCGAGTGCAGGGCGGATTGTCGTGGACTTTGCCCGCGGTGCGGTATTAATCTGAACGATGGTACCTGCTCGTGCGAGGAGACGGACACCGATGAGAGGTGGGCGCCCTTCCGCGGGCTGAAGTTGGATTGATCAGGAGGCAAGATGGCGGTTCCCAAGAAGCGGGTCTCGAAGCAGCGCAAGCGTAAGCGGCGCGGCCATCACAAGGCGGAGGCGGCTGCGGTAGTGGCTTGTCCCCGCTGTGGCGATCTGAAGTTGCCGCACCGGGTCTGTCCGTCGTGTGGAACGTACCGGGGGCAACAGGTCGTCGAGGTCGAGCAGGCCTGAGGGGTATACAGATGCGCATCGCGCTGGACGCGATGGGTACGGATCGGCACCCTGACATAGAAGTCCAGGGCGCCGTCCAGGCGTTGCGCGAACTCCCTGGCGAGTTCGAGGTTGTCCTCGTCGGTGATCGCGAGCGCATTGCAGCCTGTCTCGAAGGGGTGACCGATTACCCTCGTGACCGTCTCTCGGTGGTGCATGCCACCCAGCGGATCGAACAGGGGGACCCGCCGGCGGCGGCGGTCCGGCGCAAGCTGGATTCGTCGATCGCGGTGGGTCTACGTCTGCAGCGCGAGGGGCAGGCGGCGGCTTTCGTCAGCGCCGGCTCGACCGGCGCGGTGATGGCGGCCTCACTCTTCACTTTGAATCCCCTTCCCGGGGTGGCGCGTCCACCCGTCGCTACGATACTCCCGACGGCATCCGATCCGGTGGTCCTGCTGGACTCCGGAGCGAACGTGGATTGCAAGCCGGTGCATCTCCTGCAGTTCGCCCAGCTAGGCTCGATCTATGCGCGCGCGGTGCTATGCCGCCCCGAGCCGCGGGTCGGTCTGCTGAATATAGGTGAAGAACCCGAGAAGGGTGATGAACTCGCGGTCGCCGCGCACAACCTGCTGGCCGCGAGTTCGTTGCGTTTCGTCGGTAACATCGAGGGGCGCGACATCCTCACCGGGTGCGCCGACGTGGTGGTGACGGACGGCTTCGTGGGCAACGTCCTGTTGAAGTTCTACGAGTCTGCCTCGGACATCATCACGGGGTTGTTCCGGCGCGAGCTGGACCGTGCGGGAATCAAGCTCGATCTGAAAGAAGTCCTTCGTCCGCTCGACTACGCCGAGTATGGCGGCGCGCCGCTGCTGGGTGTAGATGGTATCTCGATCATCTGCCACGGTGGCTCCCCCCCGCGCGCGATCCGTAACGCGATTCAGTTGGCGGTCCGGTCGGTACAGAGTGACGTGGTTGGCCAGATGAAGCGCGAGCTACTGGCCTCTCAGAATGGCAACAGGGGCGAGGTGGTCGGGGTGGAGCGCCTTGCAGAGGGGGCATGATGAAACCGAAGCCACTGATGGAGGTGGCTGGTACCGGTCGGTTCCTCCCCGACCGGGTCGTCACGAACTTCGAGCTCGAGCGTCTGGTCGATACCTCCGACGAATGGATACGTGAGCGCACCGGGATCGTGGAGCGTCGCATAGCCGACCCGGAGCTGGGCGCGGCCCAGATGGGTGCGGAGGCGGCGCGGATCGCGCTGCGCCGGGCGGGTGTCTCGCCCGAGGAGGTGGATCTCATCCTGGTCGCGACCGCGACCCCCGACCGTCTCCTGCCGTCGACGGCGTGTGATGTCCAGCATCTTCTGGGCGCGACGAAGGCGGCGGCGATGGATCTCTCCGCGGCCTGTTCGGGGTTCGTCTACGCCCTGGCGATGGCCGAGGGATACATCGCGAGCGGTCGGGGTGAGACGGTGCTCGTGGTGGCGACGGAGAAGATGAGCGCGATCGTCGACTGGAACGATCGCACGACCTGCATCCTCTTCGGCGATGGCGCGGGCGCGGTGGTGCTGCGGCGCAGCAATGGGGAGCGGGGGATGCTCTCCAACTTCCTGCGTTCGGACGGTTCGCTCGCGGAGCTCCTCTGGCGTCCGGCGGGCGGCGCGCTCGTCCCGGTGAACCAGCAGGTCCTCGCGGAGGGGAGCCACTTCGTGAAGATGGCCGGTAGGGAGGTCTTCAAGTCGGCGGTCCGGTCGATGGCCGAGGCGTGCGACGAGGCGTTGCAGCGCGCCGGGGTCAGGGCGGACGAGATCGACCTGGTCGTCCCCCACCAGGCCAACATCCGGATCATCGAGGCGACGGCGAAGTACGCCGGGATCCCGATGGACAAGGTATTCGTCAACGTCGACCGGTACGGGAACATGAGCTCGGCGACGATCCCGGTGGCGCTGGACGAAGCGCTGGAGGCGGGTCGTATCGCCCCGGGCTCGAATATCCTGATGGTCGCGTTCGGCGCTGGATTCACCTGGGGTTCGTCGGTCTACAGATGGTAGCGCTTCTCTTTCCCGGCCAGGGTTCGCAGTACCTGGGGATGGGCAAGGACCTGGCCGAACGGTTCCCGATCGCGCGCGACACCTTCGCGGAGGCGGACGAAGCGCTCGGGGTGCATCTCACCCGGATCATGTGGGAGGGCCCCGAGGATGAGCTAACCGCGACGCACAACGCGCAGCCGGCGATCCTGGCTCATTCGATCGCGGTCTACAGGCTCCTCGCCCCGGTGCTGGGCGAGGTCTCGCACGGCGCCGGCCACTCGCTCGGGGAGTTCAGCGCCTACGCTGCGGCGGGTTCGATGGACTTCGCGTCGGCGTTGCGGACGGTGCGGAGGCGCGGTGAGCTGATGTTCCGGAGCGGTGAGAGCCGCCCGGGGACGATGGCGGCGATCCTCGGTTTGGACGACGACGTCGTCGAAGCCGTCTGCCGTGATGCGAGCGGCGCGGACGGCGTCTGCGTCGCGGCCAACTACAACTCGCCGGGTCAGTTGGTGATCAGCGGCGATGTGGCGGCGGTCGACCGTGCCATCGAGCTGGCGAAGACCGCCGGGGCTCGTCGCGCGTTGCGGCTCAACGTCTCGGGGGCGTTCCATTCGCCGTTGATGGAGGTGGCGGCGCCGGGGTTGGCGGAGCAGTTGGATTCGGTCGACTTCGTCGCCCCGACCTGGCCGGTGGTGTCCAACGTGAACGCGGCGCCGGTCGTCGACCCGGCCGAGGCGCGGCAGCTGCTGTTGCGGCAGTTGACCTCGGCGGTCCGTTGGACCGATTGTATGGCGACGATCGTCGGCGCCGGGGTGACGAGCTTCCTGGAGCTCGGGCCGGGTGCGGTGTTGACCGGTCTGCTCAAGCGGATCGATCGGAGCGTCGAGTGCCGCGCTATCGGCACTGCCGACGAGGTCGAAGGGATACTGAACTCATGACGGAAAGCAAGACGATGCTTGGTGGTGAGCTGGCTGGCCAGGTCGCGCTGGTGACCGGCGGGACCAGGGGGATCGGCCGTGCGATCGCCGAAGCGTTGGCCGCCGGCGGAGCGCGGGTCGCGGTGGTCGGTCGGTCGGCGGAGCGTGCGGCCGCGGTGGCGGCGGAGCTCCCGGGGAGCGGGCATCAGGGGTTCGCCTGCGACGTCGCCGATCCGGATTCGATCGCGGCGCTGGTCCCCGCGGTGGAGGAGGCGTTCGGCTCGCTCGACATCCTGGTCAACAACGCCGGGATCACCGAGGACAACCTCCTGATGCGGCTCCGGGACGAGGACTGGGATCGCGTCCTGGACACGAACCTGAAGGGCGCGTTCCTGTTGATCAGGGCTGTGTCCAAGGGGATGATGCGGCGCCGTCATGGCCGGATCATCAACATCAGCAGTGTGGTGGGGTTGACGGGGAACAAGGGGCAGGTCAATTATGCTGCCTCCAAGGCCGGTCTCATCGGTATGACGAAGGCGGTGGCGAAGGAGCTTGCCTCGCGCAATATTCTGTGCAACGCCGTAGCGCCGGGTTTCATCGAGACCGACATGACGGCGGCGATGACGGAGGAGGCGCAGAGCGCGCTCAAGGGGCAGATCCCGGTTGGGCGTCTCGGCAAGCCCGAGGACATCGGTGCGGTAGTGCGCTTCCTGGCTGGGCCGGGGGCGTCTTACATTACCGGCCAGGTCATCGTCGTCGACGGTGGGATGGTAATGTGACACCGGCGAGTACGGTGTAATGGTATTGAACACCCTAACTGTGAGGGCATGATGGCGGAGAGCGTGGAAGCAAAGGTCAAAGAGATCATCGTCAACGAGCTCGGCGTGGAGCCGGAGAAGGTTACCGATGAGGCTTCGTTCGTCGAGGATCTCGGTGCTGATTCGCTCGACATCGTGGAGCTGATCATGGCGTTCGAGGAGGCGTTCGATATCGAGATCCCCGACGAGGACGCGGAGAAGCTCCAGACGGTCGGTGATGCGATCAAGTACCTGAAGGAGCACCAGGGCGGTTGAGTTCGATCCCGGTCGGATCCTGACATGGAAAAACGATATCCGAATGCACATCGGGTAGTGGTCACCGGGCTCGGCCTGGTGACCCCACTCGGTATCGATGTCCAGAGCACCTGGACCGCGCTGCAGGCTGGAAAGAGCGGGGCGGGCCCGATCACGTTGTTCGAGCCTACGGAGGAGTTCGACGTCCGGTTCGCTTGCGAGGTGAAGGGTTTCGACCCCGAGCAGTACATGGATCGCAAGGAGGTCCGGCGGACCGATCGCTTTGCCCAGTTCGCGTTGGCGGCTGCTCAGCAGGCCATGAACCAGGCGGGGTTCGGCGCTGGTCTTGGCGATGTGGATGGCGACCGTGTCGGTGTCCTCATCGGGAGTGGCATTGGTGGGATCGCCACCTTCGAGGAGCAGGCGCGGGTAATGATGGAGCGTGGTCCGCAGCGGATCAGCCCCTTCTTCATCCCGATGTTCATCTCGGATATCGCGTCGGGGTTGATCTCGATGCGCTACGGCGCGCGCGGTCCGAACTACGCGACCGTCTCCGCGTGTGCTTCCGGCGCGCACGCCGTGGGTGACGCGTACCGGATCGTGGCGCGGGGCGAGGCGGACATCATGATCGCCGGCGGCGCGGAGGCGACGGTCACTCCGATGACGATGGCCGGGTTCGCGTCGATGAAGGCGCTCTCGCGCCGTAATGATTCGCCGCAGACGGCGAGTCGTCCCTTCGATGCGGAGCGCGACGGCTTCGTGCTGGGCGAGGGTGCGGGTTGCCTGATCCTGGAGAACCTCGAGCACGCCCGGGCGCGTGGCGCCACGATCCTGGGTGAGATCATCGGGTATGGCCGGACCGCGGACGCGTACCACCTGACGGCGCCGGCGCCGGAGGGTGCGGGCGCGCAGCTCGCGATGCGGGCGGCGCTGCGGGACGCGGGGCTGGAGCCGCGGGACGTCGACTACATCAACGCGCACGGCACCTCGACGCCGGCGAACGACCTGAACGAGACGTTGGCGATCAAGGCCGTCTTCGGCGAGCATGCGTACGAGCTCGTGGTCGGTTCGACGAAGTCGATGACGGGGCACATGCTGGGCGCCGCCGGTGCGGTCGAGGCGGTGATCTCGCTCCTCGTCTGCGCGAACGGTGTGATCCCGCCGACGATCAACTTCAGCACGCCGGACCCGGTGCTGGACCTCAACTATGCGCACAACACGCTACTCGAGCGCTCGGTGGAGGTCGCGCTCAGCAACTCGTTCGGCTTCGGCGGTCACAACGTCTGTCTAGCGCTGCGGCGCTGGGCGGAGTAGTGGTCCGCGGGGGGCTCCGGTCGGGGCCCCCCGCTTGCCCCTCCTCGATCTCTCACGTATTCTTCCGCCACATCCGAGAATACGCTCCTGCGTCTGTGAGAGATTCATGTTTGCTACCATAGCGGAAGAAATCGCGGTACGACCGACCGATCCGCGGCTCGTCCCGATCGCCGAGAAGGTGTTGGCCGGCGAGCGGCTCACCCCGGCCGAGGGCGTGGTGCTCTTCGAGACCAAGGATCTCCTGGCGGTCGGGGCGTTGGCCGATCTGGTCAACCGCCGCAAGAACGGGAATCGCGTCTTTTTCGTAGCGAATCAGCACATAAATCCGACGAACGTCTGCATCCTGCGCGCGACCTGCACCTTCTGTTCGTACGCCCGTCGTCCGAAGGAGGAGGGTGCGTACACGATGACGCTCGAGGAGGCGTGGGCGGAGGCGGAGATCGCGACCGACACCCCTGTGCGTGAGTTCCACATCGTGGGCGGGCTCCACCCGAAGCTGCGGGTCAGCTACTACGAGGATCTGATCCGTGGGTTGAAGGAGCGCTACCCCGGGGTCGAGGTCAAGGCGCTGACGGCGGTGGAGATCGCGCACCTGGCGCGGATCGAGAAGACTACGTACGAGGATGTCCTCCTCCGCCTGAAGGCCGCCGGGCTCGACTCGATGCCGGGCGGCGGCGCCGAGGTCTTCTCGAAGGGGGTCCGTGCGACGATCGCGGAGCGGAAGTTGGCGGCCGAGGAGTGGATAGATGTCCATCGTACGGCGCACCGCCTCGGGATCCCGAGCAACTGCACGATGCTCTATGGGCATGTCGAGACCTACGAAGACCGCATCGAGCACCTGACGATGCTGCGGGACCTGCAGGACGAGACGCACGGATTCCTCACCTATATCCCGCTGGCGTACCACCCCGACAACAACGAGCTCGGGAGCAAGCTCGGCCGGCAGGGGACCGCTACCACCGGGTTCGACGACCTGAAGAACCTGGCCGTGGGGCGGCTCTACCTGGACAACTTCGACAACATCAAGACCCACTGGATCATGAACACCGCCAAGGTCAGCCAGATCGCGCTGCACTTCGGGGTCAACGACCTCGAGGGGACGGTGGTGCGGGAGCGAATCTACCACGAGGCGGGGGCGCGGACGCCGCAGGGGATGACCTTCAAGGAGATCATCCGGTTGATCAAGGATGCCGGGAAGGTGCCCACCGAACGGAACATCTTCTACGAGCCGATCCGGGAATGGTAGCCGCGAGTGTGAGGGAGGAGGACCGAAATGAGTAGTTTGCCGCTGGAACAGCGTACCTTGCCGGTATTGCAGACGGTCGCGCCGCGCCGGTCCGAACCGACCCCGCTCGGCTCGGCCGGTTCGCGCAAGTCGACGCCGCGCCCCGTGTACACTCCGCCGCCGCTGGCCTCGCGGCCGCACGCCGCCGAGATCGCCGAATGGCTCGAGGTGTTGCAGACGACGCCGTTCCTGGAGCTCGGCGCGCGTGCCGACGCCCTGCGGCAGGAGAAGGTGCCGGGTGGTTTGGTCACCTACATCGTCGACCGCAACATCAATTACACCAACCTCTGCGTGACCGACTGCCGGTTCTGTGCCTTCTACCGCCGGCCGAAGGACCCGGAGGCGTACGTCCTGAGCTACGAGGAGATCGGTCGCAAGATCGACGAGACCAAGGCGCTCGGCGGGGTGCAGATCCTGATCCAGGGCGGGCACAACCCCTATCTCCCCTTCGACTGGTACCTCGGTCTGCTCCGTTACATCAAGGAGCACCACCCGATCCACGTGCACGGGTTCAGCGCCTCGGAGATCGAGATGATGTCGAAGGTCTCGAAGCTCCCGATCGACGAGATCTTCCGGCAGCTGCGCGAGGCGGGGCTGGATTCGATGCCGGGCGCCGGCGCGGAGATCCTGGTCGACGCCGTGCGCGACTACATCGCGCCGAAGAAGATCGACGCGAGCCGGTGGCTGGAGATCCACGAGGCCGCGCACGAGGCCGGGCTTCTCACCACCGCCACGATGATGTACGGCGTCGGCGAGACCTGGGAGGACCGGCTCGAGCACCTGGTCAAGCTGCGGGCCTCGCAGGCGCGGAGCCTCGCCCGTGGGGGCGGTTATTACACCGCCTTCATCGGCTGGTCGTTCCAGCCGACGCATACCGAGATGGAGGAGTGGGGGCTCGAGCTCGGGACGGGGATGGACTACCTCAAGATGACGTCGCTCTCCCGGCTGGTGCTCGACAACTTCACGAACATCCAGGTCTCGTACGTGACGCAGGGGCCGAAGATGGCCCAGCTCGCGCTCAAGTTCGGGGCGAACGATTTCGGCTCGCTGATGATCGAGGAGAACGTCGTGAGCGCGACGGGTATCGACTTCATCATGCCCGAGTCCGAGATCCGGCGCCTGATCGAGGACGCCGGGTTCACGCCGCACCGCCGCTATCAGGACTACACCCTTGCCAAGGAGGGGGAGCTGTGCAGCTGCTGCAGCTGGCGGGGGCAGGTGGCGGCCGCGGTATGAGGGTAGGGATCGGTTACGACTCCCATCGCTTCGCGCCGGGCCGGCGGCTGGTGCTGGGCGGGGTGGAGATCCCGCACGAGGTGGGGCTGATCGGCCACTCCGACGCGGATGCGGCGGCGCATGCGGTCACGGATGCGATCCTGGGCGCCGCCGCGCTCGGCGACATCGGCGCACACTTCCCGCCGAGCGATCCCCGCTGGCGCGATGCGGACTCGATAGGTCTCCTCGAATCCGCGGTACGGATCCTCGCCGAGCACGGGTACCGCGTACACAACGTCGACCTGACGATCATCTGCGAGGCGCCGAAGATCCTGCCGCACGTGCCGGCGATGCGGGAGCGGCTGGCCGAGGCGCTGGGGATCGAGGTCGGTCAGGTATCGATCAAGGGGAAGACGAACGAAGGGATGGGATGGATCGGGCGAGGCGAAGGGATCGCGGCGATGGCCGTGGCCACGGTGCGCTCGGACCTTGCTTGAGGTAGCGATTCGGGAGGAAGTATAGAACAGCTGCTCCAGAGCCTGGCCGAGCTGCCGCCAGCGCTGGTCTATCTGATCCTGGGTTTGGGCTCCGCGGTGGAGAACATCGTCCCGCCGGTCCCCGCGGACACCTTCGTCCTCTTTGGCGCCTTCCTGGCCGCGGGGGGGCGCGCGAGCGCGTTGGTGATCTTTTTCGTCACCTGGTTCGCGAATGTGGCCTCGGCGTTCTGGGTCTATCGGCTGGCGCTCCGGTACGGCGCGCAGCTCGTGGACGCGCCGATCGCCCGCTGGATCCTGCAGCCGCACCAGATCGAACAGATCAATCGCTTCTACGGCAGGTTCGGTGTGGCCGCTCTGGCGTTCAGCCGCTTCCTGCCGGCGTTTCGGGCGGTGGTCCCGGTCTTCGCCGGGCTGGCCGGGATGCGCTGGTACCGGGTCCTGCCGCCGATCGCGCTCGCCTCGGGGCTCTGGCACGGGATCCTGGTGCTGATCGGGAGCTTCGCGGGCCACAACTGGGAGGCGGTGGTAGGCATCTTCAGCGGCTTCAGTCGTGTGCTCCTCTGGGTCGCGCTCCCGTTCCTCATTATCATCGCCGTCTGGTGGTGGCGTACCCGGCGGCAGATCGGTTGACCGATGAATCACCTCCGCCCGTTCCTCGACCACCTTGCCATCGAGCGAGGCCTCTCGCCGCGCACGCTCGACGCCTATGGCCGTGATATCGGGCGGCTGCTGGAGTTCCTCGAAGGCCGTGGCGTGAGCCGGCCGGGCGAGGCCACGGCGGGGGATCTCCGGGAGTTCGTCTATCACCTCAAGGACCAGGGGTTGCAGGCGACGTCGATTCGGCGTAACCTCTCGGCGATCCGCACCTTCTACGCCTTCCTGATCGCCGAGGGGGTAGTGGTGACCGACCCCACGGAGCGGCTGGAGTCGCCGGTCGTCTGGCGGCGGCTCCCGGATGTGTTGAGCCGCGCGGAGGTGGAGCGGCTCCTGGAGGCGCCCAACCTGGGGGACAAGTTCTACTGGCGGGACAAGGCGCTCCTCGAGTTCGCCTACGCCTCCGGGGTGCGGGTCAGCGAGTTGATCTCGGTACGGATCAGAGATCTCGATCTCGAGGAGGGGTTCGCGCAGGTCTTCGGCAAGGGGTCGAAGGAGCGGTTGGTCCCGATCGGGGAGAGCGCTGTGCGCGCCCTGCGAGTCTATCTGCGGGAGCTACGCCCGGTGCTCGAGCGCGGGGCGGGGAAGGGGGTCGTCTTCCTGAACGGCCGCGGCACGCCGTTGACCCGCATGGGGGTCTGGAAGATCCTGCAGCTGCACGTCGAACGGGCCGGGATCCAGAAGCGGGTGACACCGCATACGCTGCGTCACACCTTCGCCACGCATCTGCTGGAAGGGGGTGCCGATCTGGCAGCGGTACAGGAGATGCTGGGACATGCCGATATCTCGACCACCCAGATCTATACCCATGTCGATCGGCAGTACCTGCGGGATGTGCACCGGAAGTTCCACCCGCGGGCGTAGCCGTCGGTTGGCGCGGGGCGGGGGAAGAGAGGGGGGGCGCGGGTTGGGGCGCGCCGGTGTATTCGGGCTCGTTCTTCTCGGGCTGCTCGTCCTCGCCACGCCGCGGGTGGGGGAGGGGGCGGAGGGGTGGGTGCCGCAGGCGCCCGTAGACGACAGCGTCGCCAGGAAAGGGCGGGGCGATCCGGAGCTCGACCGGCGCCTGGACGCGCTGCTTCGCGCCGGCGATTTTCTCCTCGTCACCCGTGACACCCTGATCTCCGCGCATGATACCGTCCCCAGCTCGGTGCTCGTCCTGAGCGCTACCCTGATCGTCGAAGGGAGGGTCGCCGGCGACCTGGTCGAGGTTGGGGCCAACGTCTTCGTCCGGCCGGGAGCGCGGATCGACGGGGATCTGGTCAATATCGCCGGGGGGCTATACCCGTCGGCGCTCGCGCAGGTGGGTGGCAGCGTGGTCGATCGACCGCTCGCGCCGTACCGGGTGCGCCGTGAAGGCGAGGACTGGATCATCGAGGGGGTCCGACGGGTGGACCGCGTCGTGCTCGACGGATTCCTGGGGTTCCATGTCCCGACCTACCAGCGTGTCGACGCGCTCGGGATCCGGTGGGGCGCATCGTACCTCTTTTCACAGGATACAGTTGCGCCGACCAGACTCCATGGCTGGATCGGGTACATGTCGGGGCGAGGCGCGCTCGAGGGGGGCGCCGAGCTGAGCAAGCGTGCGGGGCGGACTACGATCGCTGTCGGCGCCGCGGAGGAGACCGCGACCAGCGATCGCTGGATCAGAGGAGATCGGAGGAACTCGCTGTCGTTCCTCTGGGATGGCGACGACTACCGCAACTACTATCTCACCCGCCGTGCTTATCTGCTGGCCACGAGGAGGTTTGGGGTCGATGAGCGGAGGATCGACCTCACCCTGCGCGGCCAGCTCGAGTCGGACCGTTCGATGCGCACCGTCTCGACCTGGACGATCCTCGGCGGCGATCGCTCGAGGCCGAACCCGCCGATCGACGAGGGCGAGATCGCCGGTTTGACGCTCTTCGCCGATGGGATCTGGGTGGGGCGCACTCTCGCTTGGGAGGTTTTCGGCAGCCTGGAGACGGCGGGTCACGTCCTCGGCGGCGACTTCGCCTTCAACCGCTTCGTCTTCTTCGGCGACTTCGGGATGGATGCCTTCGCCGACCACGTCCTCCTCGTCCGGTGGTACTTCCAGGGACCACTCCTAGGCAGCACGAGCCTTCCGCGGCAGCGCTGGAGCATACTGGGGGGGAGCGGAACCCTCTCGGCATACGACATCGGCGAGCTGCGCGGCGATCGCGTCGCCTTCGCGGGGTCGCGGTACATCATCCCGCTCCCTCGCAGCTGGACGATCCCGATCCTCGGCCGGCCCGATCTAGAATTCGCCTACGCGATCGGGAGCGCCTGGACGGCTGGGATGGACTCCGATCTGAAACAGAATTTGGAGGCCCGCATACAGTTTTCCTTCCTCTATTTCTATGTCGCGACCGACCCTGCCGACGCCGCGGACCGGTTCAAGGCCAGCGTAGGGGTCAGCTGGCCGTTCGACGACGATTACCCCTGGAGATACTGACCAACGGAGTTACTACGCCGTGCAGCCCCGTAGTTGCGTGCGAACGTGCTGCTCATCGGCGCCCGCTTTGACAGCGGAAACGGTACCCGCTAAATTTCAGGCGTGATTCTTGCATCTTTAGACTGTTGATCCCGGACAATCGAGTTTATGCCGCGTCCTCGCGTACTCGGTGTGATACCCGCGCGACTCGCCTCCGAGCGTTTGCCGCGCAAGCCGCTCCACGTCCTTGCGGGGCGGCCGTTGATCGAATGGGTATGGCGGCGAGTCCGCGACTTCCCCATACTGGACGAGGTGGTAGTAGCCACGGAGAGCGAGGAGGTGGCGTCGGTCTGCCACGGCTTCGGCGCGGTGGTCGAGCTGACGTCGCCTGCGCACAATTCGGGGACGGACCGGGTCGCGGAGGTGGCGTCGAAGCCGGCGTATCGGGGGTACGACGTCGTCATCAACATCCAGGGTGACGAGCCGTTCATGGGCGAGGCCGAGGTCACGGCGTCGGCGCGGCTGGTCCTGGATGGCTGGGACGTGGGTACCGCCGCGGGGCCGGTGGAGACGCTGGAGGCGTGGAGGAGCCCGGCGGTGGTGAAGGTGGTGCGTCGTGACGACGGCGGTGCGCTATATTTCTCACGTGCCCCGATCCCCTATCTCCGTGACCGGGAACCGACCCCTGAAGAGCTTGCGTCGCATCGTATCCTTCGACACGTTGGGGTGTATGCATTCCAGCCGGCGGCGTTGGAGCGGTGGGTCTCGCTGCCGCCGGGGATGCTGGAAGAGTTCGAGCGGTTGGAGCAGCTGCGGGCGTTGGCCGCGGGGCTCTCGATCGGGGTTGCGTTGGTGGATCACGCCGAGGGGGGCGTGGATACAATAGAAGACGCACGGAGGGCGGAGGCGCGTCTCCTCGCCGGTTCGTGAGGTCGGACAAGGGACAATCAGCTTTTTCGAGATGACATGAGCGACGAGATGCGGCAACCGACCAAGTACATCTTCGTCACCGGCGGCGTAGTCTCCTCCCTAGGGAAGGGGATCGCCGCCGCCTCACTTGGCAGGCTGTTGGTAGAGCGCGGGCTGCGGGTGACGATCCAGAAGTTCGATCCCTACATCAACGTCGATCCCGGTACGCTCTCGCCGATCCAGCACGGCGAGGTCTTCGTGACGGACGATGGCGCGGAGACCGACCTGGACCTGGGGCATTACGAGCGTTTCATCGACGAGTCGCTCTCGCAGGCGAACAACATCACGACGGGCCGGATCTATCGTGATGTGATCACCAAGGAGCGGCGCGGCGACTATCTGGGCGCGACGGTGCAGGTGATCCCGCACATCACCGACGAGATCAAGGCGGCGATCCGGCGGCTAGCGCCGAATCACGACGTCGTGATCACGGAGATAGGTGGTACGGTCGGCGACATCGAGTCGCTCCCGTTCCTGGAGGCGATCCGGCAGTTCCGCCAGGATGTGGGGCGCGAGCACACTCTCTTCGTGCACCTGACGCTGATCCCGTACATCGCCGCGGCGGGCGAGTTGAAGACGAAGCCGACGCAGCATTCGGTGCGGGAGCTGATGGAGATCGGGATTCAGCCGGACGTCCTGATCTGCCGTACGGACAGGCCGCTGAGCGAAGATCTGCGGCGCAAGATCGCGCTCTTCACGAACGTGCCGGTGGCGGGGGTGATCGAGGCGCGGGACGTAGATACGATCTACGAGGTTCCGCTGGAGTACAACCGGCAGAAGCTCGATGAGCTGGTCGTCTCGCAGCTCGGGTTGGAGACGCGGGAGCCCGACCTTACGGCCTGGGAGCAGATGGTCGATCGGTTCAAGAACCCGCGGCGCGGTTCGGTCCGCATCGCGGTGGTGGGGAAGTACACCGCCCTGGTCGACGCCTACAAGTCGGTACAGGAGGCGTTGATCCATGGCGGGATCGCCAACGATGTCGGCGTCGAGATCGACTGGATCTCGAGCGACGAGTTCGTCAAGCCCGGCGCCTGCGAGCGGCTGGCGGACTACCACGGCATCCTCCTCCCCGGTGGGTTCGGGGTCCGCGGCGTGGATGGGATGATCGAGGTCGTGCGTTGGGCGCGGGAGAACCGGGTCCCGTTCTTCGGGATCTGTCTTGGGTTCCAGGTCGCGATCATCGAGTACGCACGCAACGTCTGCGGATTGAATGGCTCTCATTCCGCAGAATTTTTGCGTGATACGGCCGATCCGGTGATCTGTCTCATGGACTCGCAGTACCAGGTCACCGATCTCGGTGGTACGATGCGGCTGGGGAGTTACCCGGCGAAGCTGCGGCCGGGTTCACGGGCGCAGCAGATCTATGGGGCGCAGGAGATCAGCGAGCGGCATCGCCATCGTTACGAGGTCAACAACGCCTATCGGGCCATCCTGGAGGATCATGGGTTGCAGTTCAGTGGTATCTCCCCTGATGGCTCGTTGATCGAGGTGGCGGAGCTCCCGGACCATCCGTGGTTCCTGGGGTGTCAGTACCACCCCGAGCTCAAGTCGCGGCCGATGCGGCCGCACCCGCTCTTCGTCTCGTTCATCGAGGCGGCGCTGGCGCAGCGTGACGCCGGCGCTGTGGCCGGGAGGGGCGCGGCGCGGACCGAGCCGGTGGGGTCGTGATGGCGTCGACCGACGGAGCGATGGGCAAGGTAGAGGTAGCTGAACTATTTCGCGCGGGCGGGCCGTTCTTCCTGATCGCCGGCCCCTGCGTCCTGGAAGACGACGCGCTGAACCTTAACGTCGCCAGGGAGTTGGCCGAGATCGGCGCGGAGTTCGGGATCCCGGTGATCTTCAAGGCCTCGTTCGACAAGGCGAACCGGAGCCGTCCCGATTCGCCGCGCGGGCCGGGGTTGGAGCGGGGGCTGGAGCAGCTCGCGCGGGTTGGCCAGGAGACCGGGCTTCCGACGTTGACCGACGTGCACGAGCCGTGGCAGGCCGAGAAGGTGGCCGAGGTGTGCGCGGTCCTGCAGGTCCCGGCCTTCCTCTGCCGCCAAACCGATCTGGTGGAGGCGGTCGGGGCGACCGGCAGGGTGGTCAACATCAAGAAGGGGCAGTGGATGGCGCCCGAGGAGATGGCGGGCGCGGTCGCCAAGGCGCGCGCCGCCGGAGCGGCGGGGGTCGCGGTCACGGAGCGCGGGACCTTCTTCGGCTACGGCGACTTGGTCGTCGACATGAGGAGCTTCGACCGGATGCGGGCGGCCACCGGGGCGCCGGTCATCTTCGACGGGACGCATTCGGTCCAGCGCCCGGGGAAGGCAGAGGGCTCGAGCGGCGGCGACCCGCAGTTCACGCCGCCGCTGGTCCGTGCCGCCACCGCGGTCGGGATCGACGGGCTCTTCATGGAGGTTCACCCCGACCCGGCACGGGGGCTATCTGATACGACCAACATGCTCCGACTCGACCGCCTCCGTCCGCTCCTGCGGGACGTCCTGGCGATCCGTGCCGCGTTGGGGCAGTCGACGCCGGCGAAGGTGGAGGCCGGCGGTGTATAACGGGATACCGCGCGATCTCGCGCGGCGGATCCGCCTCGTAGCGCTCGATGTGGACGGGGTGCTGACCGACAACGGGGTCTACATCGGGGCGCTCGAGACGGGGGCGCAGGTCGAGCTGAAGCGGTTCGACATCCAGGACGGCCTCGGGATCGGTCTGCTCAAGCGGGCGGGGATCGAGGTCGTGCTGGTCAGCGGACGGTACTCGCCCGCGACGGAGGTCCGGGCGAAGGAGCTGGGGATCGAGTGCCACCAGACGCCGGGGGGGCGGAAGCTGCCGGCGTTCCTGGAGCTCCTCGAGCGGCACGCGGTGACGTGGGATGAGGTGGCCTTCGTGGGTGACGACCTGGCCGACCTGCCGATCCTGCGTCGGGTCGCGCTCCCGGTCGCCGTGAGCAACGGGGTGGCGGAGGTGCGGGGGGTGGCGCTCTGGACGACCTCCCGGCCGGGGGGTGCGGGGGCGGTCCGCGAGTTCGCCGAAGCGTTGCTCCAGGCGCGGGGTGAGTGGGCTGCCAGGGTCGAGGAGTACTGCCGCGACCGCGAGGGAAACCAAGGTACAGACCAGTCGAGTTGGGGTAGATGATTGAGACGATGACGGCGCCCGCGGGCATGTCCGGTACGGCTGCCAAGATCGCGGGGGGCGAGCTGCTCGAGCGAGCACGCGGGGTCATCCGCGCCGAGGCGGAGGCGCTCCTCGCACTGGCGGACCGGGTCGGCCAGCCTCTCCTCGACGCCGTGGAGCTGATCGCCAATGCGTCCGGCCGGGTGATCGTCAGCGGGATCGGGAAGAGCGGGATCATCGGCCGCAAGATCGCGGCGACGATGACGTCGACCGGTACCCCGGCGATCTTCCTGCACCCGGTGGAAGGGTTGCACGGCGATCTGGGGATCGTCGGGCGCGGGGATGTCGCGATCCTCATCTCCAAGAGCGGGGAGTCGAGCGAGCTGACGGGGCTGATCGAGTACCTCTGCCGTCACGGCGTGGCGATCGTGGCGATGACGGGGAGGATGGATTCCTCGCTCGCGCGCGCGGCGAAGATCGTGCTCGACTGTTCGGTGACCGAAGAGGCCTGTCCCCACGACCTGGCGCCGACCACCTCGACCACCGTCACCGTCGCCCTCGGCGATGCCCTCGCCGTCGCGCTTCTCCTTCACAAAGGCTTCACGAGAGAAGACTTCGCGCGGTTCCACCCCGGTGGCGCGCTGGGGCGGAGGCTGACCCTGAAAGTCAGCGACGTCATGCTCACCGAGGATTACCCCTATCTCTCCGTGCGCGCCAAGATGCGGGATTGCGTAGTACTCCTGGCCGAGAAGCGCGGCACGGTCCCGATCGTCGACGACGAGATGCGGGTCGTCGGCGTCGTGACCGCCGGTGACCTGACCCGTCTCATGGAGCGGGAACAGGAGTTCTTCGACACCCCGGTCGCGGCAGTCATGACTCGCACCCCTCGGACCACCAGGCCGGACGAGCTGGCGGCCGCCGCGGTCTTCCAGATGGAGAGTCACGGTATCATGGCGCTCCCCGTCATCGATGAGGAGCGGCGGCTGATCGGCATCGTTCACCTCCACGACCTCTTGCGGGCAGGTGCCGCATGAAGTCGGTGCGCTGGATCGTGCCGGTCCTCCTCCTGACGGCTTGTGGCGGGGGTGGGAAGAGGTTCGCATCCGGCGGCGAAGAGCCGGCCGCGCTGCCGGCGGACAAGGTGGTGATCGGGATGCGCCATTACATCACGGCGCAGGGGATCAGGCAGGCGTTGCTCCGGGCGGACACCGCCTACTTCTACGACGAGAAGAAGCCGATCGAGCTCCGGAAGGTCGACCTGACCATCTATCGTTCGACCGGCGAGGTCGCGGCGACTGTCACCGCCGATTCCGCCCAGATCGACCCGCGCACCGAGGCGGTCCAGGCGCGAGGGAACGTAGTCGTCGTCTCGCCGGATCAGGGGCAACGGATCGAGAGCGACGAGTTGCATTACAGCCCCGCGGACGACAAGCTTTGGAGCGACAAGCCGACCACCTACGTACGTGACGGCAAGGTCACGCGCGGCGAAGGTTTCACCTCGGATGGTCGTGGCGAGAACGTCAAGGTCATCAAGCCGAGTGGCCATGTAGATGCACCGAAGCTCGTGTTCTGATGCGCTGGCCGATAGCTCTTCTCGTGAGTGGTCTCCTGGCCCTCGGTACCGCTGCCAAGGCGCAGGCGCAGACGCAGGAGTGCGAGCTGCTCCCCGGCGCGCGTGAGGCGACCCGCGTCCTTTCCGGGGGCGTCGACCTGGTCCATATCAGCGGCCCGGCGACCTTCGCCTGTCCCGGGGAGATACGGATCAAGGCCGACAGCGCGGTGGGGAACGCGGCGACCGGAGAGATAGAATTGATCGGCCGGGTCTTCTATCAGGATTCGATCAAGACCCTGAACGCGGATTGGGCCCGGTACATGCGCGTCGAGGCGCGGCTACTGGCGCGCGGCGAGGTCGAGCTCACCGATCGGAAGAGCCGATCGGTCATCACGGGGGAGGAGCTGGAGTACCTGCCCGCGAACGAGAACCGCCCCGAATCGGAAGCGATCATCCAGGGTCGGCCGCACGCTACCTTCCACCAACAGCCGGACCCCAACACCACCTCGCCGGACTCGGTTCCGGAGCCCCTCGAGATCGATGCCGATCTCATGCGAATCTATGGCGAGAACAGGTTCGTGGCGCTCGGCCAGGTCGAGTTGACCCGTGGCGACATAAAGGGGTACGCACACGAAGGGGAGTTCGATCAGGGGGGACAGCTGATAACCCTCTCCGGGTCGGCGCGGCTGGAAGGAGAGTCGTTCAAGCTCTCTGGCGAGAGGATCGAGGCGACCCTCGAGAGCGAGAAGCTGCGCGAGGTGATCGCCCGTAAGGACGCGGCGCTCGAAGGCGAGGACATGGATCTGCGGGCGCCCGAGATACACGTCCTCTTCGAAGAGGGCGAGATCCACCGGCTGGTCGCGGTGCAGGAGAAGGTGGTCGGGGAGTCGGGTGAGTCTGTGTTGGCGACGTCATCTGCGCGCCCCATCGTCGTCTCCCGCGAGATTCGTCTCACGGCGGACTCGATCGATGCGCTGCTGCCGGGCAGGCAGCTCCAAGAAGTCGTGGCGGTGGGCGGCGCCTACGCGGTTCGGGTCGCGGACTCGCTCGATGTCGGGTTGCCGGACGAGATCGCCAACGACTGGCTCGTGGGCGACACGATCACGAGCTACTTCGTGCCCTCGGCTAAGTCCGCGGCCGATTCCGCGGCGGCCGAGATCGAGAAGTCGTCCAACGGTGAGAAGGGCGAGCGCGTGGTGCTCGACCGACTCGTGGCGGTCGGAGCGGATGGGCGCGCGCGGGCGCTCTACCGGATCCGGGAGAAGGGGCGCGAGAGCGAGCCGCCGGGGGTGAATTATCTGATCGCCAACCGGATCGTGCTGGTGATGGCGGAGGGCGAAGTGAAGAACGTCGAGGCAGATGGGCCGATAGAGGGTATGCATCTGCAGCCGGCTGGCGCGAAACCAGACGCCACTTCGCCCGGGGCCGGGGAGCCGGCGAAGGCGCCGTCGGGAAACCAAGCTGGTGAGCCGAATTAGGTGTACCTGGTGGAAACGGTAAGAAACTTGCTGGAACAGGCGGAGGGTGGGCCCGGGACGCTGGCGGCGGACGAAGTCGGCCATGAGGATCGATCGGAGCGGAGCATCCTCTCGGCGCGAGGGTTGGTCAAGACCTTTCGCAAGCGGAGGGTGGTCAACGAGGTCGATCTGCATGTCTCCCAGGGCGAGATCGTAGGTTTGCTCGGCCCCAACGGCGCCGGTAAGACCACGACCTTTTACATGATCGTCGGGTTGATCTCACCGGATCAGGGGCACGTGTATCTGAACGACGTCGAGCTGACCAAGGTGCCGATGTACCGGCGGGCGCGGCAGGGGATCGGTTACCTGGCGCAGGAGCCGTCGATCTTCCGCAAGCTGACGGTCGAGGAGAACGTGCTGGCGATCCTGGAGACGATGCCGCTGTCGAAAGCCGAGCGGTACGCACGCCTCGAGGCGCTCCTCGACGAGCTTTCGATCAAACACCTGCGCAAGAGCAAGGCTTACGCTCTGTCGGGGGGGGAACGGCGTCGCCTCGAGATCACCCGGGCGCTCGTGAGCCAACCCAAGTTCATGCTCCTGGACGAACCCTTCGCCGGGGTCGATCCGATCGCGGTCCACGACATCCAACAGATCGTGGCCGGGCTCCGCCACCGGGGCATAGGTGTGATCATCTCGGATCACAACGTCGAACAGACGCTCGATATCGTGGATCGGGCCTACATCATGTACGATGGGCGCGTGCGGATATCCGGTACCGTAGCTGAGCTGGTCTGGAACGACGATGTTGCAGAGATCTACTTCGGACCGACGCTGACCGCGCGCATGCGCGAACGTTATCGCCGACCGGAAGTGGTATGAGCATTCGAACCGGACTCTATCAGGGGACGCAGCTCCGGCAGGAGATGAAGATAAATCCACGCCTCTACCAGGCGATGGATCTTCTCTATATGCCACTGCTCGATTTGCAACAGCACATCAAGCAGGAGATGCTGAACAACCCGTTCCTCGAGCTCGAGGAGCCGGTCGTGGCGCCGGAAGACGAGATCCCGAAGGAGCAGAAGAAGGAAGAGAAGGAGAAGGAAGAGGAGATCGATTGGGAGGAGATCCTCCTGGACGGCTTCGAGGCCGGGGGCCGCCGCGCCGAGTACGAGGAGCGCGAGTACTACGAACCCGTCCCCGTCGACACCCGCGACCTATCCGACCACCTGCGCGACCAGCTGATGCTGCTGCGGCTCTCGGACCGGGAGTTGCTCCTCGGTGAGGAGTTGATCGGCAACATCGACGACAACGGCTATCTCTCGTGCGATCTCGAGCATGTGGCCGATTCGCTCAACGAGTGGTTGAAGGGTGATGGCCGCGACTGGGCGGGGGGCGAGGCGATCGCGCCCTTCACCGTAGAAGAGGTCGAGAAGATGCTCAAGGTCATCCAGGAGTTCGATCCGCCGGGGATCGGCGCCCGCGATCTGCGCGAGTGTCTTCTCCTCCAGTTCGAAGACGCCGGGATGGAAGACACCCTGGCCTACCGGATCGTCCGGGACTACTTCGAGCAGCTGATCAACCACCGCTGGTCCGAGATCTCCAAGGAGTTGGCGATCACCCCGCGCGACGTGCAGGCGGCGGCGGACGAGGTCGCGAAGCTCGATCCGAAGCCGGGGCTGAAGTACACGTCGACCCCCGACAACTACATCACTCCGGATCTGATCGTGGAGAAGATCGGTGGGGAGTACCTGGTATTCCTCAACGACACGAGCCTCCCGCGGCTCAAGCTCTCGCGGGCGTACCGGGAGATCGCGCGGGACAAGAACAAGTTCCAGGGGGAGAACAAGGAGTTCATCTCCAACAAGCTCAACAGCGCCAACTGGATGATCCAGGCGATCGAGCAGCGGCGCCAGACGATGCTGAAGGTGATGAACTTCATAGTCGACCGGCAGCGGGACTTCTTCGAGCGCGGGGTCCAGTACCTCAAGCCGTTGACGTTGCGCGAGGTGGCCGAGGTCATCAACATGCACGAGTCGACCGTCTCGCGCGTCACCAACGAGAAGTACGTCCAGACCCCCCGTGGCGTGCTGCCGTTGAAGTTCTTCTTCTCGAGCGGCCTCTCGACTACCTCGGGAGAAGATGTCAGCGCGCGGGGTATCAAGGCCCGGATCCAGAAACTGGTGGCGGAAGAGGATCCGAAGCACCCGCTGACCGACCAGGCGATCGTGAACATCCTGAAGGATGAAGGGATCCAGATCGCTCGTCGTACGGTCGCGAAGTACCGTGATCAGCTCGGCATACTCTCCGCTCGCATGCGCAAACGGGTGTAGGATCGAGTGGAACAGGAGAGAGGATCGCAGACGGTTGCAGCTGGGCAAGGGCCTGCCGCGGCGAAGCCGCGCGCGGGCGCTGCTCGTTTTACCAACGTAGACGACGACGTGACCCGCCCTGTCCCTGTCGCCCCAGAATTCGAGCTCCCCCCGGCCGCACGCACCGACTTCGCGGTCCTCGTCCCCGCCTACAACGAGGTCGAGAACATCCCGGACCTGGTGCGCGAGCTGCGCGGCACCTTCGAGAGGTATGGGCTGGAGGGCGAGGTCGTCCTGGTCGACGACGGCTCGACCGATGGCACAGCGGAGGCTGCGCTGCGCGAGGCGGCGGCGTGGCCGGCGCTGAAGGTGGTCTCGCATCGTCGCAACTTCGGGAAGACCGAGGCGATGCTGACCGGCGCCAACGCCACGGACAAGGCGGTGCTCGTCCTCTTCGACGCCGACCTCCAGCACTCGACCGACGAGATCCCGCGCTTCCTCGCCAAGATCGCCGAGGGGTGGGACATCGTGACCGGCCGGAAGGAGGGGCACTATGAGAAGCGCTTCGTCTCGGGGATCTACAACCGCCTGAGCCAGCGTATCTTCAAGGTCCCGGTTTCCGACCTGAACTCGATGAAGGCGTTCCGCCGGGAGGTGCTGGCGGAGGTGCGGCTGCGCCACGACTGGCACCGCTTCTTCGTGGTGCTGGCGTACGCGCGTGGCTTCTCGATGACCGAGATCGGGATCGAGCTCTATCCCCGGCGTCACGGCGAGGCGAAGTACTCGGGGCGGTCCCGGATCGTGATCGGGCTCCTCGACCTGATCTCCGTGGCGTTCTTCCTCTTCTTCGCCCGCAAGCCGATGCTCTTCTTCGGCGTGACGGGGCTGGCGCTGGCTGGCAGCGGTGTACTCATCGGCGCGCTCACCATCGTGCTGCGGATCCTGGGGACTATGCCGCCCTTCGGGTACCGGCCGCTACTCTACCTGGTGATCCTGCTCGAGACCCTCGGGTTCCTCCTCTTCGGCTTCGGCTTCGTGGCTGAGCTCATCGCGCAGCAGCGTGCCGAGCTCGAGGTATTGTACCATCGTCTCGACCGGCGGTCCAAGAGCTGATTTCGGATTCCACAAGTTCGAGCGTTTCCCAAGAGGGACGGAGGGCTCCGTCTTCTACGGATGGCTACCGTCAGTCGGAGGGATCGTGTCGGTGACGGCGTTTTCGCCGGCTTTGCGAGATGGTATGAAGTAATAGAGCGCGGGGATCAACTCCGCGACCGTCATCCAGACGCGCGCGGCCACGGCGATAGCCGCGGCGACGGGGAGGGGGACGAGCGCGGCTAGGACGAGGGCGAGCGCGCCTTCCTTGGTGCCTACGCCGGCGGGGAGGAAGGTCACGTAACCCGCGACGAAGGCGAGGGCGAAGGCGGCGGTGAGGGCGGGGAGGTGTTCGAGGCCGACCTGGGTGAGGCTGCTCACGAAGAGCGTGAACGCGGCGCCCATGGCGAGCCACTGGAGCACGCTGAGGCCGAAGATGAAGAGCCCGGAACGCAGGGAGCCACGCCAGGGCTCGAGCGGGCGTCGTACGAGGCGAGACGCGATTCGGACCAGAGCGTTCAGTACCTTCGGGTGTAGGAAGACCAGCAAGAGGGGCGCGCCTAGCCGCAGCGGTACGACCGCTGCGCCGATCCCACCCAACAGCGCCGCCGGAATCATGTAGATCCCCACGAAGATCGCGCCGATCAGCACGAACCCCATCGAGATGATGAGCGACGTCACGTTGGTCACCGGAGCCAGCCCGGCGGCCCGGCTGAGTTCGACCACGCCTACGAACTGCCAGATCTTCCCGGGGATGTAGCGGCTCAGATTCGAGATGAACCAGATCCGGGCCAGGACGGGGAAGGGGGGGCGTACGCCGAACTGGCGCAGGGTGGCTCCCCAGATCGTCACGCTGGCGACGAGGATAGCAGCGTAGGCTAGGACCGAGAGCACGAGGCGCGGCGCGTCGACCTGCCACTCATAGGCGACGAGCTGGTCGCGGTACCGCCCGAGCGCGAAGGCCAGGAAGAGAAACGACAGGGTGATGAGTATCACCCGGCCGATTCTCCTCCAATCGACCCTGGCCATGGAGCTCAGGCCGCCGCTCCTCGCCGGCGCCATGCCTGGACGGCGAGGCCCGCGCCGTAGAGGGCGACTAGGGTCCAGACCACGGCCGAGATCGCGAAGCCGATGGAGAGCGCTCGCGGCTCGAAGCGGAAGACGATCGTGTGCTCGCCCGCCGGGACCGCAACCGCGCGGAAGGTGTGGTTGGCGCGGAGGACCTCGGTCGGCTGACCGTCGATCGTGGCGGTCCAGTCGTCGTAGTAGTTGTCGGTGAGGACGAGGTACGCCGGCTCGGGTGTGGTGGCACGGATCTCGACCTCATCGGGCTCGTGCCGGACGATCTCGGCGCGCCCGGCCACGGTGGGCGCCGCGGAGTCGGCGGCGGGTTTGGCGGGGAGTGGCGGCTCGACGTAGAGGACCACCTCACGCGACGGGTCGAAGTCCGGCGCGTTCATCCGCGCCAGCGCAGCCTCGCGGTCCGCCACGCGGGTCGCCGTCGGGACGAGGAAGGCGCGCGGCAGGACGGCGAGGTTCTCGTAGACCGTCGCCACTCCCCCCGAACGAGACCGGCCCTGGAACACCGGTTTGAGGAACGGGGCCTCGATCCGCTGTTGCGTCACGAGGTACTTGGCGTTCGCGAGGGCCATGAAGGTCGGATTCCCCATGTTGTGGAAGTCCGTGTACGTGTTCTCGCCAGCGCCGAGGAATTCGTTGTAGCTCTGCAGCGCGTTCGGGTGGTGGCCACCGACCAGCTCGATTCCGAACCGCATGAGGTAGTTGTCCTGGGGTTGGTCGAAGAGCACGAAGGTCCGGAACGGCTTCGGCTGCTGCGCGAGGTAGGTGGCGACGTCGTCTGCCGCGAGTGAGACGTTCGGCTCCGGGACCACCTGCATGAACTTCTTGTCGATGATCCAGAGGTCGGCCACCGTGACGAGGGCGAGCAGTACGGCGGCGACACGGGTCGAGAACGAGCCACGGACCCAGAGCCAGACCCCGGCGGCGCAGAGGGCGAGGAAGAACCCGAAGCGCAGGACGCCCTTGATGTAGGCGTCGTGGTTGAGCGCGGCACGCAGCGCGCGTTGCGCGGCGGGCGTGGCGACGTTGGCGGCGGCGTCGGGGGTGCTGATCGCCGCGACGAGCGCCCACAGTCCGGTCAATACCAGTAGCCCAATTCCGATCTGGCTGGCGATACGGAGGGTGGCAGCCCCTTCGTCTTTGCTCTTCTTCGCGCGCGAGGCGCTATCGGAGCGTAGCTCACCCAACCGGTCCAGCGCCAGCCCCGCGATGACCACCAGCGAGAGCACGAAGAGGAAGAAGGAGATCGACGGCGCACGGAACTTGTCCGTTCCGGGCAAGAGCTCGTAGTACAACCGGTAGATCGGCGTGTGTCCGCCGAAGGCGATCGTCAGGGTGAAGAGGGCGAGGAGACCGTAGAAACGGGCGTATCGGTTGCGCCAGAGGAGGTACGCGCCGAGCACGACGCCGAGGATCGCGAGCGCGCCCGCGTACTCGGTGTGCAGCTTGAAGGGGTTGGCGCCCCAATAGGCATCGAGCAACCCGTGGTGCTCGGGGACGGCGACACCGGTGATCTCCGCCGGCGGCATCGCCCACGACGTCGCATACTCATAGCCACGGCCGCCCTCGCCGCCGCGCGGGGAGTGGGCGACGTACTCGGCGAAGGGGAGGAAGTTGACCGCGACCATCCCGAAGCCGATCACGAGCGCGAGCAACGCACCGCCGAGGCGGGCGCCGACCGCGCGCAGCGACCGGAAGTGCCCCTGCTGCCAGAGGAGGAAGGCCGTCCAGAGGAGGCCGCCCAGCAGCATGTAATAGGTGCTCTGTATCTGGTTCGAGAGGTTGGCTGCGCCGATCACGACCCCGCCGAGGACGAACCAACGCAGACTGCCGGTACGTAGTGCCCGATGGATCGCGAAGAAGAAGAGCGGGGTCAGCGTCGCCACGATCATCCGACCGTCGTGACCGCCGAGGATGAAGGACACCGAGTACCCCGCGAACATGTACATCAGCCCGGAGAGGTAGGCCGCGAAGGGGCGCGCGCCCAGCTCCCGCAACAAAAGGAATGTGCCTACCCCGGCCAGGAAGAGCTGCGTGATGAAGATGAAGAGCGGGTAGTTGTGCGTCGGGACCCCGATCAGCCGCAGGAGCACCGTGAGCGGGTAGTAGGTGTCCATCGCGTTGGCGTAGAACGGGAAGCCGCCGAAGAGATAGGGGTTCCACTTGGGCAGCTCACCGGCCGCGAAACGGCCGTCGGCGAAGAGCTCCGAGAAGTACGATTCGGCCAGGTGGTCCGAACCGTAGATCATGAACCCCGGCTTGAGCGCTGGCAGGAAGAAGATCAGGGAGAGGAGGAGATAGCTGGCCATGAGCCAGGGGGTAGGGAAGAACCCCTCCTCGGTCGGTGTGCCCAGGAGCTCCTTGCGACGCGTGGGCCGGTCTGCCTTTGTCTTCATCTCACCCTATTCCGTTTCTTCTCCTCGCCTCTTCCCTTGGGCGACCCGGTCGTACAGGTCTGCCAGCCGCTCGATGATGACCGGCCAGGAGAACTCCCGTTCAACGTACGCCCTACCCGCCTCGGCCAGGGCCGCGGCCTCGGCCGGGTGGTCCATCACCCGCGCGATCGCCGCAGCCAGCGCACCCGCGTCGGCAGGCGGGACCAGGTACCCCGTTTCGCGGTCCCGGATCACGTCCACGATCCCGCCCGCGGCGCTGGCGACCACGGGGCGCGCATAGCTGAGCGCTTCGACGAGCACGACGCCGAGCCCCTCGGTGTCACCTTTCGCGTCTATGATCGCGGGGAGGACGAAGAGGTCGCACTCCGCGAAGCGCCTGGCCAGCGTCTCGGCCGGGACGAATCCTTCAAAACGTACCCTCTCGCCCAACCCGAGTGCCGCCGCGCGGGCTTCGAGCTCGTGCCGCATCGGGCCGTCTCCGACTACCCGCAAGAGTAAGCGCCGCGACGGCTCGAGCCGCGCGAGCGCGTCGAGAAGGTAATGTACCCCTTTGCGCTCGACCAGACGCCCTACGAAGAGGATCTCGAAGGGCGCGCCTTCCACACGGGGCGGGACGACGAGCTCCGTAGGGAGCTCCGTCGTCGCGCCGAAGGGGATGAGCTCGACCGGCCGGTCGTAGACGCGTCGTATCATCGACGCGGTGTAACTCGAATTGGCAGTGACCGCATCAGCGGTACGGATCACGTAACGCAGGAAGGGGGTGAGCGGGGAGAGCTGTTCGCGCGTCCAGGTCAGTTCCACGCCATGGAAGGAGCAGACGAACGGGGTGCCCGCCACCCAGCGTGCAGCCAGGCCGAAGAGCGCATGGGGTATCGGCCAATGCACGTGGACCAGATCGAAACCGCCGCGCCGGGCGAGCCGGGCGGTAGCCGCCATCCCCGAAGCGACGTACCCCGGTACGAGCGCCAGGTACCCCGGCCGCTCCCGGATCCGGTCGGGCGCGGTCTGGTCGTGGGTCATGTCCTCCCACCGCCTAGGCGCATAACGGAACCGATGCACCCGAACCCCGTCGATGATCCCGCCCGGCAGCCCGCGATACGAAGGCGCCAGTACCTCGACCTCGACCCCAGCATTCTGGAGGCCGTGGATCGTCTCCACCAGCCACGGCGTGATCACATCTGTGGAGTTACGGTTATATGCGGTCGCGACGTAGAGAACCTTCACTTGCCGACCGTATTGAGAAGTGTGTAAATTCCGTAATCTCACAATTATAGCGCTCTGCGTCCACGACTTCAAGGCGGCATGTGTTTCATAATACAGCAGTTGTAGCCCCCCAGATCGTTCGACGTGCCGCCGTCGGGCGAGGTAGATCCCGGGCTGCGGTCGTCGCACCATCCGGCACTTCGAGCAGGTTCGGCGGTACCAGAGGACGGCGCTAGCACGATGCGAGTAGCCGGAGATGAGCCGACGGAGCGATCGGCGGACCCGGCGGTTCGACGCGGGAGACGCGACACGCTGGTCCGCGCCGCGCACCCCGAAATCGGCCGCGATATAAAGGAGCGTTGAGACGGAGTTGAACGTGCTGTTCGCTATTGGAACTATTCGCATCGTACCCCGGTGCGGCGGGGTCGAGGTCAAGGAGGTTGGCGCGTGACGCGTGGGGGCGAACGCGGCGTCGTCGTCATCCCGACATACAACGAGCGGGAGAACCTGCCCCGTCTCGTGCCGCAGGTCCTCGCGCAGGACCCGCGGCTCGAGGTGCTCGTCATAGATGACGCCTCGCCCGACGGGACGGGGGCGATCGCGGACGACCTGGCGGCCGCCGACCCTCGGGTCCACGTCCTACACCGGCGGGGGAAGTTGGGGCTGGGGACCGCGTACCTGACCGGGTTCCGCTGGGCGCTGGAGCGGGGTTACGCGTACGTCTTCGAGATGGACGCCGACTTCTCGCACGACCCGGCGCACCTGCCGCAGTTCCTGGAAGCCATCCGCAACGCGGACGTCGTCCTCGGTTCCCGCTACCTCGAGGGTAGGGTGACCGTCGTGAACTGGCCGATCTCGCGGCTCCTGCTCTCCTACGGTGCCAACATCTACGCGCGCCTGATCACCGGGCTCCCGATAGCCGATGCGACCGGCGGTTACAAGTGCTTCCGGCGCGAGGTCCTCGAGGCGATCGACCTCGACCGGATCGAGTCCGAGGGGTACGCCTTCCAGATCGAGATCACGCTGCGCGCCTGGAAGAAGGGGTTCCGGATCAAGGAGATCCCGATCGTCTTCACCGATCGGGACGTCGGTGAGTCCAAGATGTCCAAGCGGATCATCTGGGAGGCGGTTTGGAAGGTCTGGAAGCTCCGCCTCCTCGACCTGTTCGGCAAACTCTGAGTCATCGGGATGGCGATTCGTGATCTCTTCTGGGCCTGTCCGATCTGCGGTCGCGAGGGGGGGCTGGACTCTGCTCGCCGTGGTTCTGAGGTCTGCGGAGGGTGCTCGACCCGGTTCAGCCGGGGGCGAGGTTCGGCGATCACGGCGCACACCCCGGGCCGTCCGCCGATTACGCTGAGCCCCGCCGAGTGGGTCGACAGGTTACCGGAGCTCGATGTAGAGGAGAGGATCCGCCGGGCCGAGGCGGCCGGGTCGGCGCTGCTCAGCGAACCGGCGCTGCTCCGTATGCAGGCGGGTGAAGTGCCGGTTTACTTCCGTGGACGTTACCTCAATCAGATCGAGGATTTGGGGCCGCCTCGCCACGGGTTGCTGCAGCTCTTTCCCGACCGGGTGACCTTCCTACCCACCGGGGCAGGCGAAGAGGGAGGAGATGCGGCAAGTTCCATTACTTGGCCGTTCGGCGAGATCACCGCGGTCCAGCCTAGCTCCAGTACTTTGCAGCTCAACTCCAGGCGCCTCCCGCTGGCGTCGTTCAAGGTGCCGGGGGGCTCCATCAGGTTCTGGGAAGCGCTCCTCTGCGCCGCGCTCGCCAGGTACTACCTGATGAATGGCCTCGGTGAGATAATCGAGTTTCAGCCACGGATCGCAACACGCCGCGCGACATGACCTTCTATCGCTTCTGCCAGCGATTGGTGCGTACCGTCTGGCCGCTGATCGGACCACTCGAGGTGGTGGGAACGGAGGTGATCCCGGAGCAGGGGCCGTTCTTGCTCATCGCCAACCACCAGAGCGTGCTCGACCCGATCCTCATCCAGACGGTGTGTCCGAGGCCGATGCATACGATGGCGAAGAGCACGCAGTTCGCATCGCCGGTCGTGGCGCAGCTCATGTATCACCTCAATTCGTTCCCGGTAAGACGTTATCGTATCGATCCACAAGCGGTGCGTTACGCGTTGCGCGTCCTACGGTCGGGCGAGCCGGTGGGGATCTACATCGAGGGGGAGCGGACCTGGGATGGAAGGCTGCAGCCCCCGCGGCTCGGGACGATCCGTCTGATCTTGAAGGCAGGTGTGCCGGTTGTGCCGTGTACCATCCAAGGGTCATACGACGTCTGGCCGCGCTGGCACCGCGGCGTGCGTAGAGCCCCGGTGCGGATCACCTTCGGCGAGCCGCTATACTTTCCCCGCCTCGACCACCGCGAAGAACGGGAGGCGGCGCTCACTGCCACCGCAAATACCTTGATGGGAAGACTCGCCGCCCCGCTGGACGGGAAGGGGGTCACCGGAGCGTCGCCGGAGCAGAGGCAAGCCGTGTGACGGCGCCTCCCGCTGATGCGCGGTCTCGGTGACTACTGGACCAGTATTCGTGGGAACACCGGTTGCGTGGCGGACCGGGTCGCGGTAGCATTCGTAGCCTTTCAGCACCGCCCGGCAGCCCGCCGGTAGAGGGCGGAGCTGTTGACCAGATGCCAATGTGGATCGGAGGAGGTCATGGTGGAACGTCTCGCGTCACGTGTAGGGATTGCGGCGGCTATACTCATCGCTTTCGCCCCGGCAACCGCCTGGGCTCACACTGGGGCCGGTGCGGCCCACGGCCTCATCAACGGTTTCGTGCACCCGCTCCTAGGTTGGGATCACCTGCTGGCCATGCTCGCCGTCGGGATCTACAGCGCCCAGCGGGGAGGGAGGGCGGTATGGCTCCTCCCGGCCACCTTCGTGACCGTAATGGCGATCGGTGGAGTTCTCGGTATCGCGGGAGTTGCGCTCCCGGGGGTCGAGTCCGGGATACTCGCCTCCGTCCTCGTGCTCGGTGCACTGATCGCTCTCGCCGTGCGGTTCCCGCTCGCCGCAGGGATGGCGGTGGTGGGGCTCTTTGCGATCTTCCACGGCCACGCCCACGGGACCGAGATGCCGCAGGCGGCGTCCGCCGTCGGCTACGCGATCGGGTTCTGCGGCGCTACCGCTCTGCTCCATATCGGCGGTATCGCGCTTCCCACCATGCTCCGGCGCACGATCGGTGACGGCCAGGCCAAGTGGACACGCTACGCCGGCGCCGGGATCTCCCTCGCCGGGTTCATCCTCCTCCTCGGCTGAGCTACTGCCGCGCCTGCTCCGAGCCGCGGAGCAGGCGCGGATCTTCCGTACCACACGGCCGGCACGCCAGGTCCGCCACACTATACCGAACACCAGATCTTCGCCACCTGCCCAGCGTGCCCCGGCACCTCAGCTCCCAGTACCGTTCCCAGGTCGAGATACATCGTGAAGGGAATCCCCCCCGGCCCTTGCGACGTAGCCGGCCGGCGAGCTATTGTATATTCTGTGCGATTGAGAATCAGTCTCACGTTGGCCGGCTTGTCGGTTCGCGCCCGCAGTGCTATCGGGGGGGCGAGCGGGGCGGCCGATGTGATCCACCGATGGGGGTGACATTCTATGAGAGGGAAGACCTTGCTCGCGATGGGGGCGATCGCTCTCGTCGCGGCGGCTGGTTGTGGTGGAGAGAAGGGGGGTGCGGGCGTCGTCAATGTATATTCGCATCGGCATTACGACTCCGACAAGGAGCTATTCGCGCGGTTCACGGAGGAGACGGGGATCCAGGTCAATGTCGTGACCGCGTCGGCCGACGAGTTGATCACGCGGTTGGAGAACGAGGGGGCGGACTCTCCGGCCGATGTCCTCATCACCGTCGATGCGGGCCGTCTGCATCGAGCCAAGGAGAAGGGGCTGCTGCAGCCGATTCGGTCTGAGGTCCTCGAGTCGAACATCCCCGCTTCGCTGCGGGATCCGGAGGGCTATTGGTTCGGTCTGACGAAGCGTGCGCGTATCCTGGTGTACGACACGAGCCGGGTGCGTGCCGGGGAGCTCTCGAATTACGAGGATCTGGTGGACCCGCGGTGGCGCGGCCGGGTACTGGTACGTTCGTCGGGGAATGTCTACAATCAATCGTTGCTGGCGTCGTTCATCGCGGCGGCGGGCGAGGCTGGCGCGGAGGCGTGGGCGTCCGGAATCGTGGCTAACCTGGCGCGCCAGCCGAGTGGTTCGGATACGGACCAGGCGAAGGCGGTTGCGGCCGGCGCAGGCGACGTCGCCATCGTGAATTCGTACTACGTGGCGCGTCTCAAGGCGTCGTCCGACCCGGAGAACCGCCGTGTCGGCGAGCGGCTGGCGGTCGTCTTCCCGAATCAGGAAGGGCGAGGGACGCATATCAACGTGAGCGGCGCGGGTGTGGTGAAGAGCTCGAAGAACCGGGAGAACGCGATCCGGCTGCTGGAGTATCTCTCGCAGGAGCCCGCGCAGCGCGCGTTCAGCGAGGCCAACTTCGAGTATCCGGTGAATCCACGCGTCGAGCCGGCGGCCCTGCTGCAGGAGTGGGGGGCGTTCCGGGAGGATACGCTGAATCTGGCTCGGCTCGGTGAGCTGAACGCCGCGGCTGTGAAGATCTTCGATCGAGTTGGTTGGAAATGAGCTGAGCCCGGCGCTCTCGCCGGGGGAGGGGACGGTCCCGACGGCGATGCCGCCGGGGCAGTCGATCGCCGGTGCAGGAATCGGGAGTGGGGCGGGGGACGGCGCGCGGAGCGTGTCGAGACCCGCGCCCCGTTTCCGCATCCCCCGGCTTACGCGCGTCGGATGGAGCCCGTGGACCGGCGCGGCCACCTTGATCGCTCTGTTACTGTCGATACCCATTCTGGTCGTGGCGGCGGGCGCGTTCACCGTCACGGGAGACACTTGGTCGCATCTTGCCGCGACCGTACTTCCTGGATACATCCGCAACACGGTACTCCTCGTCCTGGGCTCTGGCGCGCTCGCCCTCGTGATAGGCACAACGACGGCGTGGCTCGTCGCGACCTGCGATTTTCCGGGCCGGCGCATCTTCGAATGGGCGTCGATCCTGCCACTCTCCGTGCCTGCTTATATCGCTGCCTACACATACGCAGGGATCTTCGACGTCACCGGGCCGGTCCAACGGCTCTTGCGTCAGGTCCCCGGGTGGTCCGACCGCATCTACTATCTGGATGTGATGCGCTTCGAGACCGTCCTGGTGATCTTCGGCGTGGTCCTCTACCCATATGTATATCTGATCGCGCGAACCGCATTCCTGGGGCAGTCGCGGACGGCGCTCGAGGCGTCGCGCACCCTCGGTCACAGCGGTTGGAGCACCTTCTTCCGCGTCGCGCTACCCCTGGCTCGCCCGGCCCTCGCCGCGGGGGTGGCGCTGGTCGCGATGGAGGTACTGAACGACTACGGCGCCGTCGCCTACTACGGCGTCCAGACCTTCACCACCGGGATATTCCGTTCGTGGCTCGCGTTGGGCGACCTGGATGCAGCGATCAGGCTCGCGGCGAGCCTCATGCTCCTGGTCTTCTGCGTGCTGGGGGTGGAGCGCCTCATGCGCCGCGGCAAGAGGGTGGAGGAGGGGAGTGGCGCGCACCGGCCGCTCCGGCGTTATCAGCTGCGTGGCGCGCGCGCCGCGCTGGCGACCGCGGTCTGCCTCCTCCCGCTCCTGATCGGATTCCTCATCCCGGTGACCCAGCTCGGGTACTGGGCGGTATCGACCGCCAGGGAAGTAGTCGGCCGCGAATTCCTGCGCCTGGTAGGCAACTCCTTCCTCCTGGCGGTGGGCGGCGCACTCATCTGCGTCTTCCTGGCGCTGATCCTGGCCTATACGGCCCGTCTGCACCGCACGCTCTACATGAGCCTCGTCTCACGGGCGGCGGTGCTCGGGTACTCGATCCCAGGCGCGGTGATCGCCGTCGGCGTACTCGTCAGCTGCGGGTGGTTCGACCGTACCCTCAACAACATCCTCCAGCAGACGACGGGGGGCTCGGCAGGGCTCATCCTGGGTGGCACCCTCGCGGCGCTCCTATTCGCCTACGCCGTGCGCTTCCTGGCGGTCGCGCTGCTCCCGGTAGAGGCGGGGTTCGAGCAACAGTGCCGCAACCTCGACGAGGCGTCTCGCTCGCTCGGCGTGCCGCCGTTCGCCACCCTGCGCCGCGTGGCTCTGCCGCTCCTGCGACGCACCTTGCTCGGCGCCGTGATCCTCGTCTTCGTCGACGTGCTCAAGGAGATCCCCCTGACTCTCGTCCTGCGCCCGTTCAACTTCGACACGCTGGCCACCAAGGCGTACCAGCTCGCGCTGGACGAGCAGGTCGCCGAATCGGCCAACGCGGCGCTCGTAGTGATCGCCACGGGGATCGTCCCCATCATCTGGTTGAACCGACTACTCTCCGGGAACAAGAGATGAACGTCCTCTCCATCAAGGGGCTACGCAAACGGTATCAGGGCGCGCAACACGACGCCGTCCACGACGTCTCGCTCGACGTCGCCGAAGGCGAAGTCCTGTCCCTGGTAGGGGAGAGCGGGAGCGGCAAGACCACCTTGCTCCGCCTGATCGCCGGGCTCGAGGTGCCGACCGCCGGAGAGATCACGATAGGCCGAAAGACCGTAGCGGACGAACGGACCTGGGTCCCCCCGGAACACCGCGGGGTAGGGTTGGTCTTCCAGGATTATGCCCTGTTCCCACACCTCACCGTGACGCGGAACGTCGCCTACGGGCTCGGCAAACTGCCGCGCCGCCAGCGCGACGACCGCGTCCGCGACGTACTCGAGCTGGTAGGGCTCGCCAGTCTAGGCGACCGCTACCCCCACGAGCTCTCCGGAGGCCAGAGGCAACGCGTCGCCCTCGCACGCGCACTCGCCCCCGAACCGACCATCGTGCTCCTCGACGAGCCCTTCAGTAACCTCGACGCCGCGCTCAAGGCCCGCCTCCGCGACGAGGTAGGGGACCTCATCAGGCGCACCGGGACCACCGCGGTCTTCGTCCTCCACGACACCGAAGACGCCCTCGCCCTCGGCGACCGGATCGCTATCATGCGCGCAGGCACGATCTGGCAGGCCGATACGCCTCAGATAGTCTTCGCCCGCCCACGCGACGGTTACGTGGCGCGCTTCTTCGGCGAAACCAATCTGATCCCCGCGATCTCCACCGGAACGGGCTACGAGACCGTCCTCGGCTTCCACCCCAACCCCGGCACCACCGCCGAGCGCGGCGCGACCACGATCGCCCTCTACCCGGACGAACTCGAACTCGCCGAAGACGGGGAGGGGGGCGCACCGGCCACCGTGATCCGCTCGATCTTCCGCGGCTCCTACCAGCAGCTCACCGTCCAGGTCGACTGCCGGACCGATCCGCCGATCCAGCTCCAGGTCTACATGGATGGATGCTGGCCGATCGACCCCGGTACGACCGTCCGAGTCCGTATCCGCCCCTCGGCCGCCGCGCGCGTCATCGCCGGCGGTTGAGTGAGCGCCGGAGTCACCATGCCCTTGGCGGCGTAGGCCCCCGAGCGGCCGCGCGTCCCGTCGTCGGCGCGTGGGTGGGGGGGAGCGTCCACCACGTGGACAACCGCCCGTGTTTTCCACAGTCTCCGTGCGCGCAAGTTTACATAATGTATATTATGCGAAGTGGTCCGCGGATTGCGAAAACCCGCTCGCGCCCTGCAGTTCGGCCAACGTGAACCCTCGGCCGGTCACACGGGCGCTGGGACCGGGAACTGATGGCGGAGGGGCGCCTGCGGACCTGAGGGCGGGATCCCGCGGCAGTAGGAGCCCCACACGGTCTCGATGATGGCGTCGGCCGCTCCCGGCCACTCCGGGCCCTGGCGCATCACGCCGCCACCAGCGGTGGCTTCCCGGACGGAAGCACGCGTTCTCGCCCGAGTGATGCCCGGGGACCGGTGTTCGGGGCTCGCGCCGCGTGGTCGGTCGAGGGTCCGTTGGTCAGGGGCTGCCTGCCGTATCTTCTTTGCTTGCTGGAGACGATCTCGATGCAGAGGGAGAGCTCGACCGGGTTCGCGTAATAGGAAGAAGATGCGAGCTGCCGCATGGCTCCCCTAGGCGTGAAAAGGCCCGGGGATCGCTGTCGAGCCCCGGGCCCTCGTCGTCGTCTGAAGCTTCGGTATTGCTGCCTCGTTCCCTACCCGATCGTTCCCGGCCAGGTGGGTAGCTGCTCGAAGTATTCGCCGACGGTCACTCCTGAACCACCCGCGCTTTGGCTTCGGCGAGCCGGAGCTCGACGACGCCGCGCTCGGGCGAGTTCTCGGTGGTTTCGGCGAGGAGGCGCTGATAGATCTCCACCGCACCCGCCGCATCGCCCTGCGTCTCCCGGACGCGGGCAGCCCGCTGCAACGCATCACGGCGCTGGTATGCGTCCCGCGACCTATCGGCGATCCCGAGATAGGTGGCGACCGCCTGGGCCTGGTCACCGTGCTGCTCGTAAGCCGCGGCGAGGAGGAAGGCGGCGGCGGGCGCGAGGTCATTGTCGTTCGAGCTCGCGAGCGGCTTGAGCACCTCGATCGCCTTCTCGGTCTGCGCCTCCGCCAGCGCGCTCTGCGCCAGGAGCAGCCGTGCCTCGTCGGCCGCGGGGGTCCCCGAGAAGAGGTTGATCAGCTCTTCCAGATCACGAATCGCCAGCGAATGGTTCCCGCTGAGTACCGCCAGCCGTACCTCCTCGAGGCGCAGCATCGCCTGCTCTCGCTTCGCCTCGCGCGTATTCCGCGCGTAGATGGTGGCGAGCACGCCAGCTACGACGATTATCACACCGACGATCAGCGTGCGGAGATGCGCCTTCGTCCAGAGGACCGTCTGGAGTAGACGTTCGTTCAACGTGTCATCGGGTGTGCTCTGCTGGTGTAAACGGCGCGCAGTCGGGTGTCGAGTCATAACCCCTTCGCGGTGTTCGGGATGTGCTACGAGACCGCCCGCGTGACCGGACCGATCGGCGCGGGCGGACGATGTGTCCTAAACCTACGAAAAATAACGCTGGTCTAAGGAGGTGTCAACCGAGATTCATAGCTCGATCGTTGCAGAAAAAGCCGGCGGCCGGAGCTCGTCCACTGTGTCATCTCCGACTGAGGGGCGCGATCTATCCTGTTCCTGCCTACTCTATTGCCGTGCCGTCCCTGTGGTGTTCCTCGGATCTTGAACCTGCGCGGCCGGTACCTGGCGCGCGGCGCCGAAGATCGCGGGGCCTCTCCGCTGGTACCTCGGTTCGCCGTAGGTGGCCAGGGCGGGCTTGGGTCGCCTCTCGTTGAGCGTGAAGGCAATCACCGCATTGCCGCGTGGTGTATCGAGTTGGTAATGGCCGCCCGCGGCGACGGCTATGTACTGGACGCCATCGATCTGGTATGTGACCGGTGACCCACTGACCCCTGCTCCGGCGTTGAACTGCCAGAGCAGCTCGCCGGTGGCCGCGTCGAAGGCATCGAGCGTCCCT